>ERZ506612.10-NODE-10-length-227958-cov-14.4259_pt1 | contig 227958 bp, 195 predicted proteins | sample MGYA00513991_ERZ506612 | MGnify/ENA metagenome assembly ERZ506612 | reverse complement strand
TTGCCAGCTGTGGAATCAGGGTAGTTCCCAGCAGCATGATTCCGGCACCAGCCATCAGCTGTTTGATGCCCTGGCTCTTAGCGCCGGGATTGTCATTTCCATATCCTTCCAGAAGGTTTACGACACCCCACACACCAAGACCTGCGCCGATAGCGACTACAAGAGTTTTTAAAGTTGTAATTGCGCTGCTAAAAAATGCCATATATTCATAAACCAAAACTGACTTCTTTCAGGTGTTTACGGGAATGAAAAAACACCGACTAAAAAGCCGGCGCACCTAATGTCAGTTATTCCTTTCCTCATTATTTTTCGTTCATTCCCAAGGTTACTCCGACAGTTCTACATGAATTACTTCCACCTCTTCTTCAGATTTCGGTGTATACTGCGGATTTAACTCTTTCTCAACTTTGTACCGGTTCTTCTCGTTTTCATCTGCAAGAAGCCGATAGTTTTTGTGTTTCGTGATATCATATTTGTCCGAGAAAAATGGTCTGGCACCACGGATCTGCAGGATACATTTTCCTCCATCCATGACTGCAATCTCATCTTCTGTCATCAGCTGTTTGCCTGTTTTCTGGTAATTCAATCCAAAAGACTTCTGATTACTCCTCGTCTCCGAAGTGTTATACAGGTCAATGGTTTCCTTACCCAGAAGCTCACTCATTTCCTTTAATGTGGTCTTCTCTTTCCCACCAAGGAATAAAGTCGTATCACAGTTGCCCAGAATGGTATCTGCACTATCCTTATACATTGCCTTTAACTGACTCTGTGACTGCAAAATAATAGAAGCAGAGATTTCCCTGCTTCGGATGGTTGCGATCAGCTTGTCAAACTGAGGAATTTGTCCGATGTTGGCAAACTCATCAGCAATGACACGCACATGCACCGGAAGTCTTCCACCATATTCATCATCTGCCTTATCGCAAAGCAGATTAAAAAGCTGTGACTGTAACATGGCAATCACAAAGTTGAATGTGGTATCCGTATCGGACATGATCAGAAACAAGGCTGTTTTCCTGTCACCGATCTTATCCAGTTCCATTTCATCGTAAGACATGATCTCACGAAGTTCTGCGATATCAAATGGGGCAAGTCTGGCTCCACAGGATATCAAAATACTTTTCGCTGTCTTTCCAGCCGCCATTTTGTATTTTTTATACTGTCTGACCGCAAAGTGCTGCGGATCTCTTTCTTCCAGTTCCTGGAACATCATATCCACTGGATTCTGGTAAGTTTCATCCTCTTCACGGGTTTCGCTTTCATTCAAAAGATCCAGAAGGGTATTCAGATTCTTTTCCTCTTCATCTCCTTCATACCAGATAAAAGCAATCAATGCCGTGTACAACAGCTTCTCTGCTTTCACCCAAAAATCTTCGGAAGCTTTTTCCCCTTCGCCTTTGGTATTAACAATAATTGTTGTAACCAGCTTCAGGATATCTTTTTCAGACCGTATATAAGCAAATGGATTGTAATGAAGCGATTTTGAAAAGTTAATGGTATTCAAAACCTTAATCACATATGGCTCATGAACCACTTTTCCGGATTTATCTTTCATGATATTTCCATTCTTATCTTTCTTAGGCGGTCCCTTTGCTAACATCTTCCCGCACTCCTCAATGAGAGTGCCCTTTGGATCTGTAATGACCATGGAACAGTTCATCTGCATGACCGACGGCTTTACAAAAAATCGTGTCTTTCCGGAACCACTGCCACCGATGACCACGATATTTTTATTTCTCGCATACTTCGGCTGCTTTGGTCTGCTCTCCATGGTCAGTGCTTCTGTTGCTGTCAATGGAATGTTCATCCATGGATCTTCTGACATATAAGGCTTGATATCCTCTGCATTTCCCCATCTGGCTGAACCATACTCGATTCCTTTCCGGAGTTTCTTTGCATCTGACTGTTTCTGCCATACCAGTAATTTCAGAATGACAGCTGCTACAATTCCTGTCAGCATATCACGCCAGTTAAAACTTGGCTGCAATCCAGTAAGAATCCTGTCTGCATGTTCCATCGCATATAATAGCTTGTTCCCAATATCTTCTCCCAGACTGTTTCTGTAAAGAAATGATGCCCGATTTGTATAAAAAGCAGTTAAGATATATGGGATATTGGTAAGAACCAGTTTCTTTTTATCCAGGGCGGACAGCCTGACCCTGATCTTATTCTTCCATTTTTGCATCAGATTTTTACCGATTTGCTTTTTCATCGGCTCTGCTCCTGATGCCGGTTCTTTACTTTGTCCTTCGATTTCTTTGGCATCATTGCTCTGTAAGTTGCAAGACGCTTGTGAATAGAAGGCTTATTCGCTTTTTGAATCTGTTTCTGGGAAAACTCACGGAAAGCAGCATTGAGGGCATCCTGATCACGTCCCTTGAAAAATACCAGATAAACCGGCGGCTCTTTGCTCTTGTCTTTTTTCAGAGCATAATTGATCCCGTATTTTCTGGCATAGCGTTCAAAGGACTTGATATTCTTATTTGTGATCTCGATATTGACCATCCCGGCATTCTGTTTTGCCAGCTCTTTTACCGTGACCTTTCCCTGTTTCGGCTGATTTTTCTGTGCTTTCTTCTCTACTGATTTCTGCCTCTGATGACGCAGATACGCAACAAGAACCTTTTTCAACAGGTCTGCCGTAATCTTAGTAGCCCGAATACAGAACGTGACCGTTTTCTGAGTTACCTCTTCCTGCATGACTTTTCCCTCCTTTCAGCGATTCAACTGCTGTCCAGATCTGTAATCATGGCAACCACCCCCTTTAATGAAAAAAGACAGATTAACCGGTAATCAGGTTCTGCACCTGTACGAGTTTTTCTGTCCCTTCTTCTTTTCTCTTATCTTCTCCACCACAATAGATGGGAACACACATTTCAAGTATTCTACTGTAAATACGCTGATGGGCAGTATCCAAGTCTGTGGATTTCATTTCATTCAGTCCCAGATTCGTTGTTACGATCAGCGGAAGCATTTTACAATAGCGGCTGTCTATCACATTATAGACCTGCTCCAAAGCAAACTCAGAATTTCGTTCTATTCCTAAATCATCAATAATCAGCAGCGGATAATCCACAAGATTTTGTATAATCTGGTTCTTATCTGCCTGATAGCTGGTCATTTCATTTAAAATCCTGGAAAAATTCGTCATCATGACACGTTCTCCCTGTTCCAAAAGTGCATTTGCAATACAGCCTGCAAAGAAACTTTTCCCAGTTCCAACTGGTCCCATCAAAAGCAATCCTACATTTTTTCTCTTCATATCTGTCCAGTTTTCTACATACTGCCTGGCAATTAGTGTCTTCTGGTTGCTTCCATTGTCATTTTCAAATTTCCATTCCCAGAATCTTCTTTCCCGAAGTCCGACGGATTTTCTCTGATAAAGCAGCCGCTGTGCTTCTTCCCGCTGCATCTTCTCATCCAGTTCCTGTCTGGCTTTCACCTCGCATTCGCACAAACAGGATACTACATGCTCAAATCCCATCAGACTGACTTTCATCTGTTTTCTTTTTCCACAGATGCCACAATGAAGACATCCCTCTTTGTCCAGATAATCTGCTGTTACTTTATTTTCCATCACAGGCTTTCTCCTTCCTGAAATTCATATTTATCCATTCCTGCCCTGGCTCCATCCCGTTCTGCCCAAAGACAGATTGTTGCAAAATGGTTCTGATATTCTTTTCCACTGGATTTCATATAAACAGAAAGATGATCAATTCGTTTCTGGTAATCCCATGGAAAAAGCATCATCAACTCCCGCAGTTCAGCTTCCGACAGAACAACATTTTTAAATCTCCCATACAGACTGAATTTTTCTTCCAAAGCGGAAGTATTGCCCTTACTCTTATCAGTATGATTCTTTTCAGTCTTATTTATCTTAGTATTATTTCCATCCAGATTCTTGCAGTCCGGACTTCTATTTTTTTGCGTTCCGGACTTCCAGTTTCTTGCAATCCGGATTTCCAATTCTTTGCAGTCTGGATTTCCAGTTTCTGGCGTTCCAGAAGCAACGTATCTTACTGGCTTTCCTCTGATCCGTTTCACAAAATTTTTCACATATATGACAGAAGGACGATTATTCCCCTGCCGATACCGTTCGATCAATCCAATCCCATGCACACTGTCAAGCTCATAAAGAAGCTTTGTCACTGTCGTATGCGACATTCGCAACAGCTCCTGCAATTCTGCGATCGTGTAAATAATATAGACATAACCATCACCGTCAATCCAACCATTTTTCTTGGATAGGCTGATTCGATCAAGCAGAATTCCGTAAAGGAGCTTTGCGTCTGTGGACAGGCTTGCAAACTCTTTTTCTGTGAACAGAGCTTTTGGTATCCGAAAAAAAGAAAACTGGTCAGATTCTTCTGCTCTGAAATATTCAAAATCTGCCATAATATTTTCCTACTCTTCTACATCGAAATCACAATTTGCCGCACTACCTGTACCATGACATAATTCATCAAGCACATAATTGAATGCATTCATCGCCTCTTCCAAATAGATTTTCCTAGCCTCTTTATCACACGCATACATATCGGCAATAAATCCTTCATCATTTCCTATTGCGTGTACCAGAGTCTCCAAAACTTTCATAAATTTCTTTTTTGAACACTTTTTATTCTGCCTGTTCACATATTTCTGAATATCCAGTACTCTATCAGCATTTTCCTCATTCTCTTCAAGAATTCCAAACGCCAGATCCATGCCAAATTCATAGCCATCACAGGAAATCTGATCAACATCAAGCTGTCCCAGCTCATCTCGATAATTTCTTTCTTCCATTGAAGTCAGTGGTGTCCCATATTCATCCAGATATCCCATATCTGCAATTGTTTCCAGAATATCTCTGGATGCTTTCACCATTTTGTCCATAATGATTTCTCTTTCTTCCATCGGCATATTTGCCATAATGCTGTCTAATGTCATCATTGATTCTTCCTCCATCTCATTTTCATAAATATCGTTGATATAAAAGTGGTTTGCTTTTCCATTGTTCGGAATGATACGCACCAGATTTCCAACCTCCACCAGTTCCTGTACTGCCTGATCTACCCCATATCTGGTTGTATTCAGGTCTTTCTTCATTTCACTTTTTGGATAAATTACATACAAATCCCCCTTACCATCTACCCAACCATTCTGCACCGCAAATTTCAAACGATCCAGAAATAAGCTATATAAAATCTTTGCTGTATTTGACAGATTTTTGTATTTTTCTATCTGGAACAGCACCTTTGGCACCTGCAGACAATCTACCGGCATATACTCCATCTTACTCATTAATTGTTTCCTCCTTCTGTTTGTACAGCACTTCGGCTGAAGTAATATTGATTTCCAGCATACCCACAAATACCTGATAGTACAGCAGGCATATCTGTTCATCCTCCCTTGCCAGATACAATCCTTCCAGTTCATTGGACGGATGTTTCATTCCATATACTGCCTGACAGATATCATGGATTTTCTCACATTCCACACTTCTCAGATGCATCTCCAAAGTATGGTTAAATCTCTGCCAGTCCTCTAATTTCTGATTTACTGACATCATGCACTGGAACAGTTCCGCTGCTTCACATGCTGCTGACAGCACTACATTTTTGTTATTGATACTTCCATCGGCATTTTTCATATGCCCTACCATATACGCCTGATCTACTGAAACCATCTTTTATCCTCCTCTATCTAAACGGCATTTCCTCTTCCATGCCCTCCGGTATCTCTAAAAACCCTTCCGCATCTTCTGGAAATGGTGGTCTGTCAACCATTTTTGCACCTGCAAATTCAATCCGGTTTGCATACACTTCGGTGGTATAGATCTTTTTCCCGGTATCTTTATCTTCATAATTACCCGTGACAATCTCGCCTTCCACCATGACCTTCGTTCCCTGCATCAGATAATCTCTGGCAAATTCTGCTTTCTTTGCAAAAGCCTTTACCGGAATGAAACTGACTTCATCAGAATAATTTCTTCTGACTGCCAGAACAAACTTGGCAATCTTATGAAGTCCTTTTTCATTCTCCACTTCGTTGTATCCGGGATTTCTTACCAATCGCCCGGAAATAATTGTTGTATTCATTGGCTTAACCCTCCTATGCTTTCATTGATTTGTAACAGATACCGATACATGGTCCACATTTTCCATAGGCACATCCGTAACATTCATCTTTTTCCAACTCTTCCTGCTTCATTTCATCGTCAAACATTCCTAACAGCGTTGTGTAAATCTTTTTCATTGCTAGGAATTTTTCTTCTGCTTTTTCCATCTTCTCTTTGTAAAATGGGATCAGTTTACGAAGAATTGGATGGAAACGTTCATTTTCATCATCCCAGGCACAGGTTTTCATCATACAGCGTGGCTGTTTCTCATAATTGCCCAGATAATACGGGCAGAACGTACAGCCTCTTTCTTTAACAATTTCCACCGGGATTACTGGCATCTGACTTTTGATTTCCTTTGTTACATGCTTACTTTCAATTCGCTCTCTCATCTTAAAAATCCTCCAAAAATATATATTTGCAAAAGGGATTTCCCCTGAATTGCCTGATTTTTGGTACAAAAAAAGAGGCAAGCTTACGATTTTATTTTCGCAAGCCTGCCTCTTATCAAATATTCAATTATTTTCCGATGATATATCGTAAGAAAACGTATACCGCACGGATTACATACACTGGAATCATGATACTTCCAATCAAAGCTCCAATGATGACACTTAATGCAGCCATCCCAAGTGTTGCTGTTATATCCATTCCTTTTGGAATCAGGATCAGCCGCATTTTATGTATTCCAAATGGAAGTCCGGAAAGAAATATCCACCAGAACAAGTCTGTCTGTCCACTGACTTTCATGATGGTGGATACCATCCAGAACCAGAATAGCATAAATGCCAGTGGCAATATTGATTTTTTAATTACGTCTTCAATCGTCACCTTTTTTCTCCCTCTCTCTGATTCCTTCCGCCACCTCCCGATTAAGATTTGCCAATATTTTTCTAACCACAGGAGAATCCAATCGAAAGGTTTCCATATCTTTCTCAGTAAGCTCCCTTCCGTTCGCATCATATCTTCGTACAATCTTTAAAGCCATACTTTCACTTCCTTCCTGTTGATAATCCTAATGTTTTCAACAAATGTTTAAACTTCTCTCTTTTCATCCGTTTAACACGTATCTTTTCTATCTTCTTCAGATAAACTTGTATTCTACTTGCCGTATCTTCATTGCTCATTCTTTCCCCTCTCTTTCTGCCCACGATGCCAGAAGCATAAATATAATTTCTTCCATCTGATCCTTTGTATATGTCTCTGGAAAATATTGTTTCAATTTCTTCGCCGGAATCTGCACCTGAACTTTTTCAGTACTTTCATTCATGCAAATCTGGTCAATCTCTGAATACGTCAACATCTGCTCTTTTGAAATCTGCTTCAATTCCTTTGCCTGCTTCATGGACGGTACCATATTGTGATTACTCATATACTGAAATAATATCTGCTGCTCTTCAGTTCTCAAATAAGAAAGTTCAACAGCTGTGTTAAAGGGAAGCTTCTTCTCGTCTGCCAATTCTAATAGCTCTGCTACTAACTCTGTCAGATGAATATATCGAAGAATCTGTCTGGAACTATCTCCTGTATTCTGACTGACTTCTTCTGCCGCCAACTTCTTGCCAACTTGGCAAGAAGTTAAATCAGATCGTTTTCCCTGACGCTTTAACGCCTCATATTTCATTTTATAAGCAAATGCCTTTTCGCTGATCAGCAGCTCTTCTCGTTGAATGTTGGAATCTACCATAATCACCGTCGCTTCATCATCTGTAAGATCTTTGATGATAACCGGCATTTTCTCTAGTCCAGAAAGTTCACATGCTCGTTTTCGCCGATGACCAGCTACCAGCTCATAACCACCGGACTCTCTCAACCGCACAATACCAGGAACCAACACGCCATATTGTGTAATACTTTCCGCTAATTCTTCCATTTTCTTATCATCTCTTACTTGAAACGGGTGATTCGTAAATGGATGAAGACTTCCTATTGCTATCTCACTAATTCCATTGGTTGTCTCTTCGTTTGTTCCAAACAATGCATCAAGCGGCTGTAAGGAAACGGGAGTTGCTCTTTTTTTAGATGGCATCTTTCAGCACCTCCTCCGTCACTCTCCGATAAGCTTCTGTAGCTTTGCCTTTCGGATCATAAGAGAAAATACTCTGTCCTTCTCTGACTGCTTCCTTCATTCTTACAGAAAATGGAATATAATTATCGAAGATATGAATTTGACTTCCATATACATTTCTGAGAAGTTCCATATTATTCCTGGCATCATTCGTATAAGCATCGACCATCGTAAACAGAATTCCACCGACTTGCAGCTTCGGATTGATTTGCTTACGGACCTTACCGATTGTTTTTAATAACTGCTGCAATCCTTTGATTGGCAGGTAAGACGCTTCAACCGGAATTAGTACTTCATCTGATGCAGCCAGTGCATTGATTGTGATCATTCCCAATGATGGCATACAATCAATGATAATTGCATCATATTGATCCTTGATACCATATAAAATCTGTTTCAATACATATTCCCTGCTCATTGCATTTACCAACTGTACTTCCGTACCTGCCAGTCCAATGTTAGAACAGATAATGTCTATCCCCTCTGCCTGATGTCTGATATAACAGTCGGAAGGAATATCTTCATCTTTCATTACTGCATCCATAAGAGCTGCAAGTGTTTCATTACTGTCATCACAATCACGATATCCAAATCCTGCGGATACATCAGACTTTGGATCGGCATCAACGATTAACACTTTCAAGTCTTTTGTGCTAATCCTACTGCTAAATTAGCTGTACATGCGGACTTTCCAGTTCCCCCTTTTTGGTTTACAATAGAAATAATTCTAGCCATTTTTCATCACCTTTCATCGTCGTCAATCAAAAAGAGGACTGAATTAGACAACCGGAATCTATATTCCGTGCGAGCTAATTCAGTCCTATAATTACAATAATTCTGTTGTTTTTACTCTTGTCTTACACAAATCCATTTCCAGTCTGGATCTGTAATAATTCATATTCTGGAATGACAGCGCTGTCTTATTTTTCCCTTTTTCAGGGAGTTAAAAATAAGGACTAAATTAGTGCAACCCCTTGTATTTACTGGAGTTTTCTAACTTGTCCTTATTATAACTCGACCATGAAGAGTAATCTTCGGAAGCTGCACTCGATAAATACTATTATATCTATCCACTGCATGCTTAAAATACTTCTCCCAGTGCATGGCCACCATCGGTTTTCCATCTTTGTCAAACCAGAGGAAACCAGAATATCCATCAATCATCGGTTCAACTTTAAATTTAGGTCTTGCCGCTAAAATATTTTTAAATGCCTCATACACACCATCCGTCATAGGAATCACTCTTTTTCCTGCATACGTTTTAGTAGTATCAATATAAACCAGTGTTCCTTTCTTCTGTAACTGATGATCGATATTGATGGTTCTGTTCTTCATATCCAGATCTGATAGCGTCAAACCTGTAAATTCTGAAATACGCATCCCTGTCTTAAATAAAACATACATGCCATCATAATATTTTGAATAATGTGTATCATTTGCAAATTCCGGCTCATCTGACCACGCATTCCGATAAGAGCTGATCAGTCTTTCCGGATGTAACTGAACGCGTTTCCGCTTCAGCTGATCAATAAGTTTTCAACGTGCTATAGTTCTTTCGTAGTCATCAAATGATTGCGAAAGGAGGCATAACTATGCAAGACTACAACACGATTATCGGCTCCATCCAGATGCGTTTGAATGGATGCCAGACCAGGTCCGTTATGGAACGTTACAAGATTGGCTCAGGTACATTAAATCTGATCATGAGCCGATACCATGCCAACGGAATCCCAATCGAGGAACTCCGAATGATGGCACCTAATGAAGTTGAGAACCTTTTCTATCCGCAGAAAAATCTACAGAGGAAAAATGTCCCACTTCCAGATTTCCAGTATTACTATGACAGAATCCATGCACTAGGGAGCCACATGAACATTTCGTTCTGTTGGCTGGATTATAAAGAAAAGAATCCTGATGGTTATGAGAAGTCACAGTTTTACGAATACTTCAACCGATTCATAGCAGAAAACTATGGTGGCCAGAAGGTATCAATGGCCGTAAACCGAATCCCGGGTGAAAAGATGTATATCGACTGGGTCGGTGATCAGCCGGAACTGTTAACAGATACCGAAACGGGCGAGATCAAAAAAGTCCATATCTTTGCGACCACTCTTGGAGTCAGCAGTCTGATCTATGCAGAAGCTTTTCCAAATGAGAAGCTCCCATGTTTTATAGAAGGCTGTGCCCATGCTGTTTCATTTTATAGTGCTGTTACGAAATACTTTGTGCCCGATAACCTGCGAACTGCTGTAACCAAGCACACAAAGGATGAACTTATCCTGCAGTCTACATTTGCAGATCTGGAAGATTTCTATGAAACTATAGTTCTTCCACCACCCGCTAGAAAGCCGAAAGGCAAGCCTACAGTTGAAAATCATGTACGTTATCTTGAAATACACCTGGTTGAGAAACTGAAAGAAAAGATATATGTATCATTTGAAGACCTGAATGCTGAAATCAAAAAAATAGTAGCAGTCCTCAATAAACGATCTTTTCAAGGCAAGGATTTCTCAAGACAGGATGCTTTCGAAAAGTATGACAAACCATGTATGAAACCACTGCCAGGCGGATGTTACACGGCTTGCAACTATAAAGCGGTCCTAAAAGTTCCCAACAACTACCACATCGAGTATGACGGCCACTACTACTCCGTATTGTACTCTTACTGTGGCAAACCTGCAATCCTGAAGGCAACCGCTTCAGAGATCAGAATCTGTAATCAGTATAATCGGCTGATCTGTACACATAAGCGGTCTTATAGAGAGTTTCCGCTGTATATCACGGTAGATGAACATATGCCGCCAGAACACCTTTATTACAAAGAAGTCAATTCAACGGATGGTAATTATTACCGCCGCTGGGCTTCTGCCATTGGTCCTGCGATGTCAGAACTGATTGACAGACTCCTTAAATCATCAAAACATGAAGAGCAGTCCTATAATGCCTGTGCAGGTATCCTGCATAAAGTAAAAACAATCTTTTCAAGCATAAGTTCCGAAGCAATACGCAAAACATCTTTTTTATGCTCCTTAAATGCTTCTTACTCCACTTCCTCCAGTTCTGTTCCTTCTGGAAGAATATATCCGCAGTTATCACATACTCCATCCTCTGCAAGTATCCCGTCTTTCACAAAGGCTTCAATGCCTCCCGGTTCATGACAGCGTGGACAATCTAATTCCCGTATCTTTTTCTGATTTCTTACATCCTGGCAATTGGCAAATCCAATTTTACCCATAGTGATTCCTCCATTTTCATTCCATATCAATTTGTCTTCGCAAAAAAGTTCCTACCATACGGGAAAAATTGCTGATATTACGAATATAGGCAAAATCTTTTCCATAGATTCTCTTTTCCACGGAGAGTTCTTCTTCATTCCCTACAAAAATACCAATTACGAAAATTCCCTGATTTCTGGCTCGGCGCACCTCATATGCAGTATCTTTCACAGCTCCTTCTCCGTCATAGATCTTGGGCTGGCGGTTTCCTGGTCGTTGTATGCTCATATCACATGGTTTTCCATCACTTAATACGATTAAAATCTTATTTTTTTCCGGTCGCTCCATGAGAGAGGAACAAACGTTTTTCAGTGCAAGCCCATCTCTGTTATTGGCATATGCCCGAAATTGAAAAATTCTTTCATTTGTTTCCCTTGGATCTTCATAATCCCGAAATCTCTGAAGTACTGTATATCCCCAGAAAGCACAGTATCCTGTCACCCGATGAGGAATTCCTGCCTGGCTTAATGCTTCACTGATAATATATCCCTGCGCCGCTACCTGAGCCTGTCTGCCAGCTTGGGAACCACTGGAATCAATCAGGACGTCTATTACAAACTCAGAATCTTCTGATCTCTTTTTTCTATTAAATAACTTGTCATCGTCTGTTCTTCCAATTTTCCATAACCTTTCAGGAACAAGCTGCCCTGCATCAGATCTGCTGACAAAATCATCCTTTCGGATTATAAGTGCCCGTTTCAGTGACTCTGCCAACACAGAAATATTTCTTTTGATGATCCAGTGATTATTTCCATAATAGGCTTTATTTTTTTCAAACTGCAGCTGAGAAAAACGGTATTGATTATTTTTTATCACAGGGTTCTGTAAAATTCCATCTGTAAGATACAGGATACAGTTTTTGTGGATTCCTGTACAAAATTTCCGGTTGACTCTGGCCTGCTCCGATTCACTTAGATACGATTTTCCGTAATTCAGTTCCACATATTCCCGTATCCGTCGCACTGCCTGTGGATTTATATTCTCCGAGTTTTCCGGAACTTCTTCATTTTCCGGAGAGAAATAAAATCTTTTTTTCTTTTTGTTTCTGATATCCAGACTCATCATCTTTTTTTTGAGATTAGAAAGATATTTTTGAATGATGTCTTCCATCTGTTCATCCGTCATGCATTCCTGCCACGCATCATTGGCCAATGCCATATCCGGTAAATTCAGAATCTTCTCCAGATTTCCATTCCTTTTTTCAAAAGAGGGATCCAGAACATGATTATAAATCTCATCTATCACGTTTATGACCTCTTCCGTATTTTCCGCATCCTTCAAAGAAAAAATCTTGTACAATGCAATCTCTGCCTGTGGATTCATTCCCTCATCGTCTGTGTTCTCCAGAACATGCCTTATATACAGAAGCCTAATCCTGTGAATCAGGTCTGTTCCAGCTTTGTCTGATACCTGCTCTTCCTCGGCCTTTTCCAATTCTCTGAACGCCTGTTCTCTGATTTCCTTTGTTCCCAAACGTTCCCGAATGATAAAACGATTCACTGCAGCATCCATGCATAATCCGGCAAGAGGCAAAAGCATATCTTCTCCAGCAGAAAAATGTAATTTTTTCATCAAATACATGCCAAGTTTCTTCTGATCAAAATATCGTGCAAAGGCACCCTGCTTCACTGCCTCATACAGAACCGTTTGTTTTGAATAAACATATTTTTCTGTATCCGGTTCAAATTCCATATCATAATCACCACTGACTGTCCAAAAAAGATTTCTGATACGATTGCTGATCTCCAGACGATGTTCTTCCAGTTGTTCCGCCGGCCATCTGACATCCTCCATACAAGCTTACCCCCATATATCTTTTCCGGTCCAGGAAGATGGGATTCTGGTAGAAACCACATCTTCTACGATCTCTTTTTCAAATACATCAAAACTTTTATTTATGATCCCCATCTGGATTGCATCAATTGGAGAAAGTCCGCTTCTTGTTGCTTTTACAGCAGAAACCAATCCTCTCAGGTCAAGAGATTTTGTTGAGATTTCTCCATGATAAGCTTTGATCTGCAAATCCAGAAACAGTCCTGCAAAGGCTTTCAGTGCACTTTTTTTCCCATCTGGAAAATGTTGTCTTAATACAAAAAGGACACTATCCTCATCCATTTCAGGCATATCAATTACCATAAACCTTGAAACCAATGCTTCATTTAGCTCTCTGGTACCTGCGTAACCATAATTCATCGTGCCGATAAATCGTGTTGCCGGATGAAGTAAAATCCTGTTATATCCTGGAATATCGATTCTGCGCCGATGATCCAGTGTGGCATGCAATACAGAAACCGCATCATTTTTTGCCATATTGATTTCGTCCAGGATTCCAAATCCTCCAAATTCCGCGCATTGGTAGATGGGGCCTTTCCGAAGGCGAACCTCATTATTTATAAAGGTATCCGTTCCGATCAGATCGGCACTGTCTGTATTTACATGAAAAGAAATGTCGTATTCCGGTCTTCCGAATATCCATGCCAGTGTCTCGCATAGTACATTTTTTCCTGTAGCTTTCGCACCGGAAAGTAACAGGTTATCTCCCTGAAGAAGCGCTGCTATTGACATTTCCAGAATCTTTTTCCCATAAAATAAGATATCCGGTTTTTCTACCCGTTCCTTTATCTGATCCTTTACCTCATAACGCATGTGAAAATCTCTCAGTTCTCCAATCAGTTCCTGCGCTATCTTCTGGTCTTCTAAATATTTTTCTATTTCTGTCCAATGATTTCTCATGAGGATTTTCCTTTCTTTGCAATTGGTTATACCAAATCAGATAATATTTCTGTTTACTTAATCTTCAAACTTTCAATCCTCCAACTCACAATCCTAACTTCTTTACAATTTCTCCCAGTGCACTTCTTACAGGAGAATCTTTCGGAAGCCGTATGATCGGCTTTCCAGCACAGTCATACTGATATACCTGGTCATCATGTGGTACAACCCCTAACAGTTCCAGTCCCTGATTTCGGATTTCTTCCAGAGTTCCGGCATCCAGTTTTCCATCTGGAACACGATTCACGATCAATCCGGTTTTCTGTGGTTTAAAGTTTAACTCCTTCATCAGCTTTGCAATACGTCCGGCCGCCTGAACACCTCTTCTGGAACAGTCACTTACAAGAATCGCAACTTCCATCATTGGCAGGATTCCTCTGCTGATATGTTCCATACCTGCTTCATTATCAACCACAATATATGGATAATGGCTTTGCAGTTTCTGAACCTGGGTCTGCACAAGACCATTTACAAAACAATAGCAGCCCTGTCCCTGGGTTCGCCCCATTACCATCAAATCATAATCATCTTCTTCTGCAATTGCATCGGAGAGACGCATTTCCAGATAAGCCTGTTTTGTTATTCCTGTCGGAATCTGATACCGTGGATCAACTCCTGCACGTTCAATCTCTTCTCTCAGTTCTCCGAGTGTAATCTCCGGTTCAACACCGAGCACTTCATTCAAATTCGCATTTGCATCTGCATCTACAGCTAAAACCGGATGTTTTCCATTTTCACATAAATATTGAATCAACAATCCACAAAGGGTTGTTTTCCCTACACCGCCTTTTCCTGATACAGCAATTACATGTCCCATGTTTTTCCTCCTAAAATTCTGAACAATCTGTTGACTTTTTCTTTAAATCTCATTATAGTTGTTACTATATAAATTACAATAATCAATCTGTGAGATTTGTATGGCTACTCAACACATCAGAAAAATTGTTGAGGAATCATATGATACCAAATAATACAGGAGTATATAATGTCAGAAAAAACGAGAAAACAAGATCGCCGTACCCGCTATACCAGGCAAACCATAAAAGATACGTTCTTAGAATTGTTAAAGCAGAAGAGTTTTACGAAAATTACAGTTACAGAGATCTGCAAAAATGCTGAAATCAACCGTGGCACTTTTTATCTTCATTACTACGATATCCATGATGTATTATCAGATATTTTTAATGATATGACTCAGGATATGTTAACAACTGTAGATCATTTATTCTGTCTAAATCAAAAAAGCTGTTACTATCCGTTCTGTCAGAAAATACAGATGGAATCACAATACAGGGCACTGTTTCTGGATGATGCAGTTGCCCCCATTCTTCTGGAAAAATTAGCAGAAAATACAAAAGAAGGCTATGTGACCTGGCTTATGTCACACAGCCTCCTGACCTTTGAGCAGGCAGAATCGGTTTTTTATTTTCAAATGAATGGCTGCCTTTCCATCAACAGACTGATGCTACGCAATCACTGTAATGACTGGAAACAGATTCAGACAGTAATCGACAAATTTATCAAAGCCGGACTGGAAAGTTTTCTGATTCATGATCAGAGGGAAGAAAATGCTTCCGATAATTTTTGCAGTAAAATTTCTCCAACTGTTACTGCATCTTCTACACTCAGATAATGATCGGCATGATCCTGAAGAAATATTTTGCCAGATGCAGGAAATTCTTCATCTGCAAACCATATCTTTAAAGTTACCGGATATCTTGGCAGGACTGGAAAAACAGCACACAAATCCGCCTTTGTCTCTGTGAATTCTGCACCCAGGTTTTTACATGCTTTCTGAATTTTCTCAGGATCTTTATCCTGCAAAAGCTTTTCCAGTTTCTGCTCTGCAGTCCGGTCAAACTTGGTTCCTCGAATCAATCCATCTTTCAGGTTACCAAAAGTAATGAGCTTCTGTGAACCATCTGTTCCATCGGCCATATCCAGATAATGCAGCAATGTCAGATAATGCCATTCGTCCATGTTTGAGTTAATACGAAACTCAGGGAGTTGAATTTCAATCGTTTCATAAAAACTCAGTACTTCAAGCACATTTCGACTGCTATGAAAAACAGCCCCACTTTTTGCAGCAAGATCCTCTCCGGAACGATTTTGCAGCCGTTTTACTGCTGCCTGCAACATTTCCTGAAATGCACGATTTTCTGTTTGATTTTTGTATTCCATAAGCTCTCCTTTGTGAACATTTATAGTATCATGTAATAATCAATGTTTATACAAGGATTTTAGTGTTCTCATAAATCTAACTTTGTCCGGATTCTCTTTTATCCATTCCTGGACAAAACTCATTACCTCAGTCATAGTTTCATAGATTTGTCTACGATCAGCATATTATACACTCCTCCGTAAGTTTCATTACTGTGTTGACTTTTCCTTTAAATTTCATTATAGTTGTAATTATATTATTTACAATCATCAAAATAATAAATATGCACAGTTTCTCAACACATTGAAAAGAACTGTTGAGAACTTGAAATGTTTTAGACAAACCAGAAATATTTTTGTCTCAAAAATGTGAAAAAAATTATTATATCATACTATAAGGAGTTTCTTATCATGAAATATTCAACAAAATTAAGCGATACTGTTCATGTGATGGTTCTGATTGCTATCAACCAGGAAAAATCTCTCTCCAGTGCCTCAATTGCAGAAAGTGTCCATACAAATCCCGGCTTTGTACGCCAGCTTATGTTAAAACTAAAAAAAGCCGGACTTATGACCAGTGTAGCCGGACATGCCCGTCCTTCTCTTTCAAAACCAGCAGATCAGATTACATTGCTGGATATTTATAAAGCAGTTGAAGGTGAAAAGCCGCTGCTCCATTTAGATACTCATACCAACCCTGATTGCGGCGTTGGCATTAATATTCAGTTGTCTTTACAGGAATTCTATAATGAAATCCAAAAAACTGCTGAAGAAAAAATGAATATGATTACTTTACAGGATATCATAGATACCTATTATCAGCGAACATCAATCCTCAATATCTCCCCGGTTAGCCATCACGGTTAAATTTTCATCCAGATTTACGGAAAATGTTCCTACTACATCCGGTTCACCTTCCTTATGACCGGATTCAGGTTTCCCATAAATACTTCCTGCACAGCCGGATCAGGATTATCAAATCCTGCATCTATGGCTATCTGAATTTCTCTGCGTACCTCTTCTGGTATTGTGTTGTACTTTTCTGCAATCTTTTCATTTATTATGAGTGTAGACATGCACAGTTTACGCTTTCATTTCGGTAATTAAATTGCCGAGGATTCCTGCTTTTTATCCTAAAAAATTATACGGGACAGACTTTTTCTTCTCTTATCCAGAATATACGTCTGTCCAGAGCGGCGAAAATGTTAAAGCAGCCTGATCGTTCTGTTACTGCTGTCATGGAAGAGATCGGTTATTCCAACATTACGCATTTTTATAAAATTTTTGAGAAAAAGTTCCATATGACACCAGCGGAATACCGAAATACTTTATAAGTCCTGTATGTGTCTTATCTGTATACAATAGAAAAGAAAAAGCCTTATAATATTACTGCAAATAATATGTCCCTCAAATATGATTTTTAGATTGACTGTTCCTTAAGGGGCTATATCATTTACGACAAATATTATAAGGCTTTATATATTTTTACAGTTTCATAGCACTGCGGATGCAGTTCTCAATATATTCTTCTCCCAAATCTGTATTCAGGCTGAGATCAAAGTTTCCGGCTGCACCCCACATACGGCGGGTGTAATAACGGTAGTTATCTGCACGGAGTTTTTCATTTTTCTGAACCGTAGCTTTGGCTTCTCCCTCGGAGATATTCTGTCTCTGTGCCACTCTTCTAATTCTGCTCACAAGAGGCGCTGAAAAAAATACTTTCAGACAGTTTCCGGAATTTCTGAGAACGTAATCTGCACAACGGCCTACTATCACGCAGTTGCCTTTTTTCGCAAGATTACGTACAACCTGACATTCTGCCTCGAAAATCTTATCCTTCGGTGCTTCATCCTGCATATCCGCATTCAGATACATCTGATTAACCAGATCATAGATGAGACTGTTTGTCATGATCTCTTCGTTTTTCTTGATAAATTCCGGTGTGTATCCGGTGGTTCCTGCTGTCATCTGGATAATCTCCGCATCATAAAAATCATATCCCAACTTTTCTGCAAGAATCTTGCCAATATCGTGGCCGCCACTTCCAAACTGTCTTCCAATGGCGATAACATTTTTTCCATAGGTTCCTGCTGTCTGTTCTTTTGCTTCGTTCTCGTTTTCTGCAGATACGCTTTCCGGGAAAATCATATCTTTCAGGAATACAAGTTTCTTACCGATGAGTCTAGCGATAAAGCCTACCAGAAGGGCAGCAATAACGGTACCTTCTCTTACACCAGCCAGTCTTCCTGCAAATACGAAAGAAAGTACAGCAGCGATCACTGACATGGATACATCAAAACAGATCTTGGTTGTTCCGAAATTTGTTTTCCATGTAAGAACAATAGCACGGACAAAAGATTCTCCCGGAAGCATGACAACGTCTGCCAAGACCTCCATATATACACCTACGCCAAGAATCAGACATCCGATGAGAAGATATACAATCTTCATGATGTACGCTTCCGGATTGACCCAGGAAAAAAGAATCATGGTAAGATCAATAAAATATCCAAATATGATGGATACCGGAATCTGAAGGATGTGCTCCAATTTAAAGTTCTTTCTCAGGATGATCAACTGCAGTACGATCAGAAAGATACTGAAAAAGATGGTAAAATTTCCAAGTGTAAATGGAAAATTAAGACTTAATACGTAAGGAATTGATGAAATCGGAGATGTTCCTAGGTTTGCCTTTGTGATCAGACTGACTCCTAGGGAGTTTACAAATAATCCCACCAGAAATATTAAATATCGTTTTAGTTTCTCCATTTTTTATTTCCTCCTCATTTCATATCTGCAAGATTTCGATAGATCCGGCAAAAAATATCCATAAACAGCTTCTGCTCTTCTTCGGAAATACCATTTAATGCAGTTTTTTCTATCTTCTTAAAAGCCTCCTCCACAAGCTTCTGATTTTTCTTTCCGGATTCTGTCATAAAAATATGAAAAGTACGACGGTTTCCATTGAGCATTTTTCTTTCAATCAGGCCTTTTTCTTCCATACGGTTCAAAATGGACGTTAAAGATCCTGCCTCGATGAGGCATCCTGCCGCAATCTCTTTCTGGCTGGCACCATCGTGATCTTTCAGGTAATCCAATACTTTGGGCTGTCCCAAGGTAAGGCCTGTGTCTGCCAGCTGTTCCATTAGTTTTTTCTGGACAGTCATATGGTTTATCATAGACAGGTAGTGAAATGAATCATCCATTTATTATTTAGCTCCTTCTTTTATCATATAAATAGTTATAATTCAAACATTTGGAATTATAACTATATTTGTGGCGTATGTCAATAACTTTTTCACCACTATTTTCCTCTTCTATTTGTTTGCAAAAAAAGCCATAAGATTTTCTTTTCAAAATCTTACAGCTCTTCTATCATGTTGCATCCCAAACATCATCTATATTTACATGTAATATCTGCACAAAATCCCATGGGTTATTTTCGGGTTATTTTCTAACCGCCTATGCCTTCCAGACCTTGATTTTACTGGCTTTTTGAAGAATCTTTCAAAGAGTGCCGTGGCAGATGAAAAATATTTTTATCATTGTTTTATTTCTCCTTGATTTGCCCGGAAATTCCCTGTTTTGCAATGGATTTCGGGGATTTGTGAAATGTGTGTTTTAGCTGCCATCTTGGCAAAATGGGGCAATATTAAGCAAGTTATTGCGTGATCTTATCATTTCCAAGCAGAATACCAAACAAAGCATATCCCAGCATTCCAGCCTCATATCCTGTCAGTGTAAAGGGAAAATAGACATCCTTTTCTTTTACAAGTTTACACAGCAGCCTTCCTGCAAAAATCCCACCTGCAGTCACTACGAAGAAGATAACCGGAAATATCACAGTATTTGCTTTAATACTTGCCCGATAAAAAATATAAAACAATGAGATTGGAAGTGTAAAATTCATAACCAATGCCTGAAGTCCTTCAATTCCCTCTGGGTGGATCAGTTTTTTCTCTCTGCAGATCATCCCAATAATAAGCATTATGATCACGGGTAAAATTACTTGTAATAAACTTACTATTGTTCAGCCTCCCGTACCTGTTTCTCAGCATTCCACAGCTACTTTAATCACACCATCTCTCTTATTTTCGAACAATTCATATGCCTCTTCAATCCTGTTTAACGGATAGGTATGCGTAATCAGCGGTTCCGTGTTGATCTTACCTTCTGATATCAGCTTCAGAATTTCTTCGCAATCGCAGCCATCCACTCCACCTGTTTTAAAAGTGAGATTTTTACCATACATATCTGGGAGTGGTAACATCTGCGCTTTATCGTAAAGCGCAACCACTGCCACGATTGCATTTGGTCGGGCACATTCCCACGCCAGTTTAAATGTCGATTCTGCTCCGGCAACTTCAAGGACTGCATCAGCTCCACCATGCTCACTATTAGTCTTAACAAACTCTTTACAGTCTTCCGGTGAAACAGTAAGAATCTCCGGATAATGCTCATTAATAAAGCGAATACGTGTCTCGTCCTTTTCACATATAATGATCTTCGCTGGGTTTTTCAGCATAACACTAAGTAAAGTACATATTCCTGTTGGACCGGCTCCAATGATCAGTACGGTATCTTCCTCTGTGATTTCAGAAATACGTGCTGCCCAATAACCAGTAGCAAGAACATCTCCTACCAGTAAAGCCTGTCTGTCCGTAACACCTTCCGGGATTTTATTCAATCCCTGATCTGCAAAAGGAACCCGGACATATTCTGCCTGTCCCCCATCGATACGACAGCCAAGTGCCCAGCCACCATTCTTGTCGGTACAATTGTTTACATATCCTTTCTTACAGAAAAAACACTCTCCGCAAAAGGTTTCTACATTTACAGTCACCCGGTCTCCCGGTTTTACATGCGTCACCTTAGAACCGACTGCCTCAACAATACCTACCATCTCATGGCCAACTGTAATTCCCGGGACTGCACGCGGAACACTTCCGTGTTTAATATGCAGGTCACTGGAACAGATGCTGGCCAGTGTCACCTTTACAATGGCATCTCGTTCATGCATGAGCACTGGTTTCGGTTTTTCCATTAGTTCAAATTTTCCCTTTGAAACATATGTATAAGTCAGCATTATTTTGCCCCCATCTATTAGAATATATGCTAGTAAAATATCCGGTACGGAACACATCTGTTCTTATACCGGATATTTCTGATTCTATTTTGTATACACTGTTTTACCTCTTGCTATTACCTCAACAAGCTGCAGGTCCTGATCCAGGATACAAAGATCCGCATCATAGCCCTCTTCAATCTTTCCTTTTCCATTAAGGCGAAGGATTTCTGCCGGATTGGATGTTATTGTTGAAAGTGCAATTTCCAACGGGATATCCGCTTTAAACACACACTCTTTAACTTCCTTCAGAAGGCAGCTGGACTGTCCAACGCCCATTCCAAGGAATTCGCCATCACTACTGTACATCGGAAGGCTTCCCTGTCCATCAGAAGAAATTGTCATGCGGTTAGGATTTACTCCTGCATCTAACATCCGTTTGATACCATTACATACTCGTACCTCATCACAGATAGTTTCCCAATAGTCAATATCTTCATTTCCGGTAAAATCTACTGCTCCGCCTTTCAGCGCATATTCCATTGACTTGCAGAAAAGCAGCTCATTTCGATTGATATGTGTTGGCAATATTTGAGAAGCCGGTATCTCTGTCTCATCTACCACCCGTTCAATAAGATCTAAGCATCTCGGACTGTCACCAAGATGAACATTTACAATACCAGCTTTCCCGGAAAGAACACCACCAAGTCTTGTATCCGCAACGACACGTACAAATTCCTCAAAAGTCGGCTGTGAAGACCGATGATCAGAGATCGCGATTTCTCCAGTTCCAATGATTTCCTGAATCATCATAATATCTTTCACAATACTGTCAGTCAACGTACGAACCGGAATCTGATAACTGCCTGTATAACAGTATGCAGACATTCCCTGCTCATTCAATCCTTTTGTCTTTGCAACCAGTGCACATATATCACGACCGATCCCATCTGTTCCAAGACAGCCAACAACTGTTGTTACTCCAAACTTCGTAAGTCCTTCCATAGTTGCTTCTGGAGTACGATTGGCGAATCCACCTTCGCCACCGCCTCCTAGTACATGAACATGACTATCAATGAATCCCGGAGTTAAAAGTAACCCCTCTCCATTGATCATTTCTGCCTCAGAAAGAAATCCGTCTGCGGATATAGAACCTGGATCTTTAATCTTAACAATCTTATCATTGATCACAAGTACATCTTTTTTCCCCAGATGCTGTGGATCATAAACATCAATATTCTGAATTAATTTCATCATAAATCACTCCCAATTATCCAATGCATGTTTTAGAATCCAATTCCAACTGCAATAAGAACTGTAATGATTGCACCAATCATTAAGACGCCAAGGAATTTCCACATGAATTTAATCCAGTTAGACCACTCGATCTTTGCAATTGCAAGAGATCCGATCAGACATCCGGATGTAGGAACAATCAGGTTTGTAAATGCATCACCAAGCTGGAATGCAACTACAGCTGTCTGTCGTGAAACACCTAACAGGTCTGACAGTGGAGCCATGATCGGCATTGTGATTGCAGCCTGTCCTGTTCCGGATACAACAAAGAAGTTAAATACGGACTGGAACAGATACATAAGTACTGCTGCAACCGCTCCGGAAACTCCAGACAATGCATTTGAAATATTATACATAATTGTATTGATAACTGTAGGTGTGGTCGGATCAGATCCACCAAGAACCTGCATGATACCCTGTGCCATAGCAACAACAAGTGCAGCACCAATCAGATCTTTTGCTCCATCTTTGAATGATATTGCAATATCATTTAGTTTCATATCGTTCAGTTTAAAGATAACTCCGATCACACCGGAAACAATTCCCATAATAAAGAACTGTGTAGCAATCTCCGGCATGTAGTATCCTTGAGTCATAACTCCCCAAACTACCCATACTACTGTAGCAGCCAGTGTCAGAAGAACTAAAATGTGTCCAAGACCAAATGAATGTCCTTCGTCAATTCCTGTTTTTTCATTCTGCTCACGGAAATATGAATCAGTCTTATATGCGATTGAGATTGTCGGAGTCTTTTTGATCTTTGATGCATAGAACATAGTCATTCCACAGCCGAGTGCTGTAAATACTACCCACATTACCATACGGAATCCTGCTCCGGAGAATACGTCAATACCTGCAATACCCTGTGCAATACCTACAGAGAATGGATTCATCCAAGATGAACCAAAACCAATCTGTGTTGCAACATAAGTAACAAGAACTGCGATAACTGAATCATATCCAACTGCTACAAACAACGGACAAAGAATCATAGTAAACGGAAGCGCTTCTTCTCCCATCCCGAAAACTGCTCCACCAAGAGAAAACAGTACGAAAAGTATCGGAATCAGTAGTTTTTCTGCTCCCTCTGCCTTACGGATCAATCCGATCAATCCGGATTCAATCGCACCTGTACGGATCATGATGCCGAATGCACCACCTACTACCATAAGAAATGCGATAATCTCGATTGCAGAACTATTTACGATTCCGTTATACATATAGTTAAAAAATCCTGTTCCACCATCTCCACTGAAGAGTGCTACTCCTTCTGTTACTACATTTCCTGTATCATCTGTCAGATACTGGAAACTTCCGTCTTTGATTACTGTACGGGTTTTCTCAACACCATTGATCATATATGAAATATCCTGTGTTTCGTAAAATCCCTTTGGTACAAGAAATGTCATAAGTGCTGCGAAAACAACTACAAAAAAGATGATAATGTAGGTATCAGGCACTTGGAATCCCTTGTTAAAAGACTTTAACCCTTTTCCTTCGTTTTTGCTCATTTTTGAATCTCCCTCCCATTTTCGATATACTATATTAGTGTACCACAAAATGCTTAAAATCCAACTAAAACTTTACATATTTTATCAATTTTATTTGTTTTATAAGAACCTGTCAAATCATCTTAACCAAATGCAGATCCACACCTTTTTGAAACATGAAATAATCCCAGTATTTCCTGTATTTATGACACCAATAGCTACACCATGTCAGATTATGATCATTGGACCAGACTATATAAAAAATGGTGTTGGATATTATGTTCAGCACCATTTTTCATTAAACCTGTCAATATTATTTTTTCAAAAAAACTGCTCTTATTTCCTGCAGCGTCCAAGTCTGCCTTTAAAATCTTCATACCCAAAATCAGTAAGACGTTCCATGGTTTTATCACCATGTCTCAGCCATATATCAGGCAAAGGCATTCCATTAAAGGTATTGTTCTTGCAGGTTGTATAAATGGCCATATCACCAAACATGAGAATGTCTCCGTACTTCAACGGCTCTGAAAAGCTGTAATCTCCTATGATATCTCCTGACAGGCAGGTTGGTCCTCCGAGCCGGATTGTGACTGCATTTTCTCCCGGTTCATCTGCTCCAAGAAGAGGAGGACGATAAGGCATTTCCAGAACATCCGGCATATGACAGGCAGCACTTCCATCCAAAATTGCAAGCCGGGTATCACCATTTTGCAGCACATCCAGAACAGTTATCAAAAAGAATCCTGCATTTAAGGCCCATGCCTCTCCGGGCTCCAGATAAACATCTACCTTCCATTCTTCCTTTGCTGCTCTAATGCACTTCTCAAGCCGTGCAATATCATAGCCTGGTCTTGTAATATGATGTCCACCTCCCAGGTTCAGCCATTTCATCTGAGAAATCAGATCTCCGAATTTCGTCTTTACTGCTGTAAGAGTAGTTTCCAGATCAGAAGAGTCCTGCTCACAAAGGGTGTGAAAATGAATACCATCCAATAATCCGATCAGCTCCGGATGCTTTCTCACAGCAGTCTCCCATTGTGCTCTTGTGGTACCCATGCGGCTGCCTGGGGCACAGGGATCATAAATAGCATGTCCCTCCTGGGTAGAGCATTCCGGATTGATCCGAAGCCCTGCACTTTTCCCGGCCTCCTTCACTCTTTTTCCAAAGCGAAGAAGCTGAGAAGGAGAGTTAAACACTATATGATCTGCAAAGCTAAGCAGCTCCTCAAATTCATCCTCACGATATCCGGCGCAAAATACATGTACCTCTTTTCCAGGCATCTCCTGGGCACCAAGCCTGGCTTCGTACAGTCCGCTTGCTTCTGTTCCCGTCAGATAAGGTTCCAAAAGATGATAGCAGTCATAATTACTGAAAGCCTTCTGTGCCAGGAGCATTTTGCAGCCTGTTCTTTTGGCAATATTCCCCATTAATTCTGCATTTTTTATAAGCGCCGCTTCGTCGAGAACATAACAAGGTGTTTTGATCTTCCGCAGCTCCGGCGGAATAATTCCGCCGGACGCTGCAAAGGGTGGTCTTGTATCTGTTCTTTCCATTAATCCACCAGCTCCGGATCATGATTTTCGCTGCGTGGAAGTCCATATTTGTCAAGTGCTTCCAGGAACGGATCCGGGTCAAATTCTTCTACTGTGTACACTCCCGGGCGGATCCATTTTCCGGTAAGCATCATTAATGCTCCGCACATAGCCGGAACGCCTGTCGTATAGCTGATTGCCTGACTTCCAACCTCTTTATAACATTCCTGGTGGTCACAAACATTGTAAATATAATAGGTTTTCTCTTTTCCATCCTTTACCCCGGTGAAAATGCAGCCAATATTAGTTTTTCCCTTAGTCCGTGGACCCAGGCTGGCCGGATCCGGGAGAAGAGCCTTCAAAAACTGGATAGGAACGATTTCCTGTCCATTATAGTTGATCGGAGTAGTAGAAAGCATTCCCACATCCTCCAGACAGCGCATGTGATCCAGATAGCTCTGTCCGAAGGTCATAAAGAAACGGATTCTCTTTACTCCCGGAATTGTCTGGGCAAGGGACTCGATCTCCTCGTGATGCAGAAGATACATATCTTTATCGCCGACCTGATCAAAATCATATTCCCGCTTGATCGCCATCGGAGGGATTTCCACCCAGTGTCCATTCTCCCAGTAGCTTCCGGGCGCACTTACCTCACGAAGATTGATTTCCGGATTAAAGTTGGTTGCAAATGCATATCCGTGGTCTCCTCCATTGCAGTCCAGAATATCAATGGTATCGATCTGGTCAAACTCATGCTTTAATGCATATGCACAATATGCCTGGGTAACACCCGGGTCAAAGCCGCAGCCAAGAAGTGCTGTAAGTCCTGCCTCTTCAAATTTCTTCCGGTATGCCCACTGCCAGGAATAATCAAAATATGCGGAAAATCCCGCTTCCTTGCAGCGTTTTTCGTAAATAGCACGCCATTTGGGATCATCCGTATCCTCCGGCTCATAGTTTGCCGTATCCATATAGTTTACACCACATGCCAGACATGCATCCATGATGGTCAGATCCTGGTACGGAAGCGCAATGTTCATTACCAGATCCGGTTTGTAACTATTGATCAGCTGGATCAGCTGGTTTACATCATCCGCATCCACCTTTGCGGTGGTAATAACTGTTTTTGTTTTTCCTTCCAGTTTCCGGGCAAGTGCATCACATTTTTCTTTTGTCCTGCTTGCTATACACAGTTCTGTAAATACAGTATCTGCCTGACAACACTTCTGAATTGCTACACTGGCTACTCCGCCGCAGCCGATTACAAGTACTCTGCTCATGTTTTTTGTCTCCTTTTTTATACTCAATTTTCGTAACTGTTTTTATTTTGCCACCGCCAGCAGCAGTTCCCTGACCACCTTACATGCTGTAGCTGTGGAAACACCGCTTGGATCCAGCATAGGTGCCAGCTCATTAACATCTGCTCCCACAATATTTAATTCTGATACCTTCCGGATAGCAGCGAGCAATTCAAGGAAGCTTACGCCTCCTGCCTCCGGTGTACCGGTTCCCGGAAATACAGATGGATCCAGACAGTCCAGATCAATGGTAAAATATACCGGAACCTGCTTCCTGGCCAATTCCTGTACGGTTTCTTCCAGGCCTTCAAAGGTAAAGGGATGAAAATCTGTATGCTCTTTTGCAAACCGGAATTCTTCTCTTTCCCCGCTTCGGATACAAAACTGATGTATCCGCCCATCTCCCAGAATATCATAGCATCTGCGGATAACACACGCATGACTTAAATGGGCACCAAGATAATCGTCTCTTAAATCTGCGTGCGCATCAAAATGAATAATATGAAGTCCCGGATATCTCCCGGCGACAGCTCTCACAGCAGCCAGTGTCACCAGATGCTCTCCCCCCAGAAGCAACGGCATTTTTCCCTCTTTCAGGATTTCCTCTGCACGATCCTGTATATCAGCAAGCGCCTTTTCACTGCTACCGAAGCAAAGTTCCAGATCTCCACTGTCAAATACCCGGATATCCATAAGGTCACGATCCTGATAAGGGCTGTAGGTTTCCAGTCCAAAGCTTTCATGACGAATGGCAGAAGGACCGAACCTGGCTCCCGGACGAAAGCTTGTGGTCGAATCAAAGGGAGCTCCGTAAAGAACAATTTCTGCTTCCTCAAAGCTGCTGTCACAACCGATAAAATTTTCAATATTTGGTAAGATCATAAATCAGTCCTCCACCTCCTGAAGCATTTCCTCCAGAAAAGCCGGAAGATAAAATGCACCTTTGTGAAGCCTTGTAGTATAGTAACGGGTGCGAAGATTCAGTGAATTCCATGCCTTCGAATCCAGGTCATCCACAGGATGATATTTTTTACTTGCAAAGCCAAACAGCCAGTAGCCGGCAGCAAAGGTAGGAATATGAGCCTGGTAAACACGGCTGATCTGGAAAGTACTGGCAATTCTTTTGTGACTGCGCTGCATGGCATGCGCATCCTCGGAATAAAAAGGACTTCCCTGCTGATTAACCATGATTCCATCCGCCTTCAGCGCATTATAGCAGTTTCCGTAAAATTCACGGGTAAATAATCCCTCCGATGGGCCAAAGGGATCCGAGGAATCTACAATAATAAGATCATATTTATTTTCGCAGCGGCGTATATATTTCAACGCATTTTCATAATGAAGGTGCACTCTCCTGTCATCCAGCCTGCAGGCATTTCCCGGAAGATATGCGCGACAGGCTTCTACTACCATAGGATCCATCTCTACCAGATCAATATGGCTGACACGGTCATACCTGGTCAGTTCACGTACAACTCCGCCGTCTCCTGCTCCGATCACAAGAATATCTTTAGCTTCTTTGTGAATAGCCATAGGTACATGAGTGATCATTTCGTCATAAATAAATTCGTCACGCTCTGTGAGCATTACATTACCGTCCAGTGTGAGCACCCTGCCAAATTCCGGTGTCTCAAAAATATCAATTCTCTGATAGTCACTCTGCTTTGAATAAAGCTGACGGTTTACCCGGATACTATGCTTCACATCCGGTGTATGAAATTCCGAAAACCACATTTCCATTTTCTTTACCTCCCTGCCAGTACGTTTAAACGCAATATATCCGGATCTTCAGGGCCTGTCATATTGCATCCTTTTGCCTTGGCATATTCAATATAATCCAGGATTTCCGGAGTGATTCGTTCCCCCGGAGCCAAAATCGGGATTCCCGGAGGATAACACATTACAAACTCGCTGCATACTTTGCCTTCGGTTTCTCTGAGAGGAAGGCTGCATTTTTCTGCATAAAAAGCTTCCTGAGGACTTGTCACTACCTGAGGATCGATATATTCCTGATCCAGCAATCCTGATTTATCCTTCTGGAATCGCCTGCGGATCTCCGCAAGAGCACTTACCAGCCGCTCTATTTCCTGGACACGATCTCCGATCGACAGATAAGCCAGAATATTTCCAATATCACCAAATTCGATCTGAATATCATATTCATCTCTCAGTATATCGTAAACCTCGATCCCTGCAAGTCCAATATCCAGGGTATGTACACTTAATTTCGTAATGTCAAAATCAAAAACCGAATCTCCATTCACCAGCTCTTTTCCAAATGCATAATAGCCGCCAATAGCATTGATCTCTTCCCTTGCATACTCTGCCATATCTGCTACCTGATGAAAAATCTGGCGTCCTCGCTGTGCAAGATTCCGGCGCGAAATGTCAAGACTTGACATCAGAAGATAGCTGCCTGAAGTAGTCTGAGTCAGATTGATGATCTGACGGACATAACCGGCATGAACACCTGGTCCTGTAAGAAGAAGGCTGGACTGGGTCAGGCTTCCGCCGCTTTTATGCATGGATACAGACGCCATATCTGCACCAGCTGCCATTGCCGAAACCGGCAGACCTCCGCCAAAATAAAAATGAGTTCCATGTGCCTCATCTGCCAGACACAGCATTCCTGCTTCATGAGCCATGCGTACAATTGCGCGAAGATCACTGCAGATTCCATAATAGGTGGGGTTGTTCACCAGCACAGCCACCGCATTTGGGTGCTCCTTAATTGCCTTTGCCACCTGTTCACGTCGCATTCCAAGAGAAATCCCAAGTCTCTGATCCACCTCCGGATTCACATAGACCGGGATTGCTCCGCACAGAACTAGCGCATTCAGCACACTTCTGTGGACATTTCGGGGAAGAATGATCTCATCTCCCCTCTTACAGGCAGTTAGCACCATAGTCTGTACTGAGCTTGTAGTTCCTCCAACCATAAGAAATGCATGCGCTGCTCCAAAGGCATCTGCTGCCAGCTCTTCCGCCTCCCGGATCACGGATACAGGATGACAGAGATTATCAAGCGGCTTCATGCTGTTTACATCCACACCTACACATTTTTGTCCCAGAAATTCAGTAAGCTCCGGATTTCCTCTTCCTCTTTTATGTCCCGGCACATCGAAAGGTACTACTCTCATACGCAGGAATTTTTCCAGAGCTTCATGAATTGGAGCATGATTCTGGTCCAGTTTAAAACGACTTCTGTTCATTGCTTCTCCATTTCCAGTTCCTTTATCCGCACAAAAAAAGCAGGCCGATACAAAACCGTAAACCTGCTTAGATCATTCTTCCTGATTTTATTTTCATCGCATATAAATATGAGAATCCCCATATTTACATGAGATCAGAATCCGGATGATATATGTCAGAGTCTATATAGCAATCATACTTTTACTACTCTTATTGACCGTTTCACAAGTCTGCGCAACAGGCGCATGACGGTTATCAAAGGAACCAACTTATAAAATTTGAGCTTCTAACTCAATCAATAAGGCAACCAAAGTTACCATCAGCGGCAGTGGACCCGGCTGTCCGTATGGCCTTGACCCCAAAATGGAGTGGTCCAAAATAATTGCTTTGAAAAGACTCTTTCTTGTCCTTCAAAATCTACATAAGCATAGCATATCTGAAAATTCATGTCAACTATCAAAATCGTTTAAATACTTATAGTATGGACCATTTATAATAATGTCAGAAGGATATTCTTTTCTTGAATCCCTTATATTTTCATGCTAATATATATAATTAGGTCAAAAACTACAAAATACAAAATGGAGGAAATATGAATCAAAAAAGTACATCTGCTCCCATAGCAGAAAACAAAATGGGGACCATGCCCGTAGGAAGGCTTGTACTAAACATGTCTCTGCCAATGATGATCTCCATGCTGGTGCAGGCATTGTACAATATTGTAGACAGTGTTTTCGTTGCCATGCTTTCCGAAAATGCTCTGACGGCAGTTTCCATGGCTTTTCCACTGCAGACACTTCTGATCGCAGTAGGTGCAGGTACCGGTGTGGGTATGAACGCACTGCTTTCCAAATCCCTTGGAGAAAAGAATTTTGAAAAAGCTGATCGGACAGCCAGCAATGCTGCTTTCCTGTATGGCTTAAGCTATCTGGTTTTCCTGATCCTTGGATTTACAGTAGTAAAACCATTTTATGCCAGCCAGGTACATAACGCAGACCCTGAGATCCTTAAATTTGGGATTGAATATCTGAGCACAGTTATGATATTCTCCTTTGGTCTGCTTGGACAGTTTTTCTTTGAACGTCTGCTCACATCCACAGGAAAAACCATATTCAGCATGACTTCTCAGCTGTGCGGTGCCATCACCAACATCATCCTTGACCCGATCCTGATCTTTGGTCTGTTCGGTGCTCCGAAAATGGGTGTTACCGGAGCTGCTGTAGCTACTGTGATCGGACAGTGTGTAGCCTGCATCGTTGCCGGAATCTGCAACCATAAATTTAATCATGAAGTCCGGCTCAGCTTCAGGGGCTTCCGTCCTGACCTTAAGATCATCGGCCATATTTATGCAGTAGGTATTCCATCGATCATCATGCAGTCCATCAGTTCTATCATGACCTACTGCATGAATCTGATCCTGGTACAGTTTACAGTCACTGCAACTGCAGTATTTGGTGTTTACTTCAAATTGCAGAGTTTTTTCTTCATGCCTGTATTTGGACTTAACAACGGCATTACACCGATCATTGCCTATAATTATGGTGCACGCCACAGAAAGCGTATGCTTAAAACTGTCAAAGTCAGCATGTTCATCGCATTCTGTTTTACATTCATTGGTTTTCTTGCCTTTGAATTTATTCCGAAAACACTGCTGGGGCTGTTCAGTGCTTCCGAAGATATGCTTACCATCGGAATCCCTGCACTTCGTATCATAGGAATCCACTATCTGATCGCATGGTTCTGTATCGTTGCGGGAACTGTATTCCAGGCACTCGGAAAAGCTGTATTCAGTATGATCGTATCTATCATGCGTCAGCTGTTTGTCCTGGTACCTGCTGCTTATATCCTTGCTTCCATCGGCGGACTTCACGCAGTATGGTGGTCTTTCCCCATTGCGGAGATCATTTCTCTGATCGTGTCTGTAGCTTTCCTGGTTGTCATAAACAGAACGATCATTCAAAAAATTCCGGAAGCCTAAGGACATCAAAGCTTCCCATTCCAATTTATACAAAAAGAAGACAGAAGATTTCCTTTTTCTCTTCAGGATATCTTCTGTCTTTTTTATTGTTATTTATAGATCCGGTAGCCATCCCTTCCGGAGCGTTTTACCTGATAAAGGGCAAAATCTGCTTTTTGATACAGTTCCATAAAGGTATCTCCATCCTGTGGTGCAAAAGCAATTCCTGCACTAAAAGTAAATGTATGCTCTCCCATGCCTTCCATACGGATCTCCCTGAGCTTTTCATGAAGTTTTTTTATTCTGCTCTCCATATTTTTCCGGGAACCGATATTACAGAGCAGGATCACAAACTCATCCCCGCCGATACGCCCGATCACATCCTGTTCCCGGAACTGCTCTTTAAGAAAACCTCCCAGCATCTTTAATACATTATCTCCCATGACATGTCCGTAAACATCATTCACTTCTTTAAAATGATCCATATCCAGGATCAGAAAGCCATGAAAGCCTTCCGGAGCTTTTTCTCTCAGAATAGCATCGATCACCTTCTGCGTATTCTCTCTGTTATAAACGCCTGTAAGCGCATCCTTCTGGGCAGAACGTACCAATTCCGCTTTCTCCTGATTATTTCTTACAACAATATACAGGAGCAGGAGAAGCACCAGAATACAGAAACTTCCCATAAATAGGATTTCATAACCGGAAATGAATTCATAAGCCTGCTGTGCACTTTTTACAGGAATTGCATAACAGATCATCCAGTCGTTGTATCCAAGAGGCATATATGCCAGATACCGGTCTGCTTCTTTTCTCTCTTTGAGGCTAAGCTTCACCAGACCACTTTCGCCAACTTTAAAATCTTCCTGAATATCCTGAAGAGCATGCTTTCCTTTGAGATTTTTTTCTCCGTAATATTTAAAAAGATTGATTCCATATGTGATCTCCGTACCAGACGCCGAACCACTGTCAAAGGCAATGATCTCTCCATCACTTGTAGCCAGAAGACTGTTTCCCGCTCCATCAAAAAGATCATTAAAAAGCATATGGCTCAGCGCTGTAACATTACAGGATCCGCCCAACACACCGATCACTTTATGGTCTTTGTATACCGGCACACCTAAAACCACCCGCACCTTATGGTCCACACTGCTTTCCAGGGGATCGCTGATGGTCTGCTCTCCACTGATAGCCTCCTGAAAATATCTGCGATGAGAAACATTCTTGGTTACTCCATTGTCGTAGTATGCATCTCCATTCTTATCAATAAGAGCAGCCCTCTCCAGGTCTGTCTTTTCATAAATAGATATCAGTCGTTCTTTATTTTCTTCTGAAAAAAGTTCTTCTGATCTTCCCATTGCAGAGGCAATCTCATTCAGATATTGATAATTAATATCCAGTATCGTCCGCAAATGTTCATTTTGTCTCTGCACATTTATCTTCAATGTATTCTGAGAATTCACCTGTACAGCCCTCTGCACACACTCGAAAAAAATAAGAATCCCTGCTATAACCGCCAAGATAAAAACGCCGGTTGCCATAACATAATTTTTTAATTCAAAGTGATTCTTTTTCATACGTTTTCTCCTGATCTAACCTTTTTTGTCCTGCATTTTTATTTTACCATGATTTTTGTTTTTTCTCTATAACAAAAAATCTGCAGATTCCAATCATAAGATTGAAAAATGCAGATTTTTTACAACGATATCTGATTATTATGCCTTATTATGCCGCCTTCCGCAACTCACGTCCGGCTTATATTGCTGCAATAAGAACAACGTTATTTATTTTTCTTTGTGTTTACGATCAGCGGAACAATTTCTCCTTTTTTTACATCCACCAGTCCCTTATCAGTCAGCTTCAGTGCCGGGCTTACCGGTAATCCAAGTGTTGCCACTGACATGATCGGATTATTATGCACATATCCCAGATCTGTAAGGCTTTTTCTTACCGCCTTCAATGCAAGGCCATTCTCCCTGATTGATTTTTCGGATAAAAGCCCACATACCGGAAGTGCAAGTTCAGAAAGGATCCTTCCATCTTTTACTGTCAGAAATCCCCCCTGCAGTTCCCGGATCCTGTTTACAGCAAATAACATATCATCCGGAGAGCTTCCTGCCACAAAGAGATTATGATGATCATGAAAATATGTTGTTGCCACAGTTCCCTTTTTCAAGCAGGAGCCTGTAAGAAATCCATAGCCGATATTTCCGTTCTTCCCATGACGTTCCACCACCATAGCCAGAAGACATCCGCTGTTTTCCCAGCAGATCTTTCCGGCTTTCACCGGCATTTCCACCAGTTTTTCAGTAGTATGGGTACGATCCGGATTGATCTCTATCACACGAACCGTTGCATATCCTTCCTGAAAAGGAGCATTCACCTGAAAATCCTTCAGAAAAATATCCGGAAGCTGTACACTCCGGTAAAAATCTGCCGGAAATTCATATGTGGAAGCAGACAGCGGCAACTGCGGTTCATCCTTTGCATAAATCGGAACACCATTTTTGAATACAGCTTCCGGTTTAAGAACGGACGGATCTTTAAGCAGCATAAAGTCCGCAAGTTTTCCCGGTGCGATAGCTCCTCTGTCATAAAAATGCATCCGCTGACACGGTGTATATGTGGCACAGTAGATTGCCTGTTCCATCGGAAATCCCATATCGATCGCTTTCTGTACCACTGCATTCAGCGGTCCCTGCTCATACAAAACATCTGCCATAGTATCATCTGTTACAAAGGAACAATACTCGTAGAGCTGGTTCTGGCAGATATATTCCAGGATTTCCGGTTTCAGCATTTTATCCTGGATCTCAAAAAACATTCCGTTTTCGATCCGCTGCTTTACTTCCTCAAGAGTATGTTCTGTATGATCACCATTAATACCCAGATAAAGAAACTTTGCAAGATCCAGATCCAGTAATGACGGACAGTGTCCCTCGATCACATATCCCGGATGGTCTTTTTTCAGATATTCCAGAAACCGGCTGATCTCCAGATCATTTTCCCGGATGATCTGCCGGTAATTCATGATTTCGCCTACACATACCACATCTTTTTCTTCCAGCAGATGCTTCATTGCACTGCAGTCAATGATCCCACCTGTTGTTTCCAGCTTTTCACTGGTTGACGGAACGCTGCTTGGAATCCCGTAAAAAATATCGATAGGTGCATTCTTTGCCGCAGAGATCATTTCCAGAATCCCTCGGATCCCTTTGACATTGGCCATTTCGTGAGGCTCTGAAACCACCGTCGTCACACCATTTTCTCCTGCACATTTTCCAAAAAAAGCCGGTGTGGCCATAGAACTCTCAATATGCATGTGAATATCTGTCAGTCCTGCAATCATGTATGATCCCTTTGCATCGATCACATTGTCAGTCTGAAGATCCGTATCCTGTTTTCTGTCTATGTAATAAAATTTTCCATCTTTCACCGCAACATTGGCAGATATGAATTTCTTAAGATAGGAATTAAATACCTTTGCGTTTTTGATCAGCAGATGAACCTGCTCCATACCATTTCACCATCCTTAGATAATTGAATAAAAATACAACAGACAGACTGCTACCACTACATACATGACCGGTTCAACCTTTTTGATCTTTCCTGCTGCGATCTTCATAACGAGATAAGCCGGAAGCGCCACGCAGATACCATTTGCGATATTATTTGCAAAAATCGTAAAGGTTACACATAAAAATGCCGGAATATACTCTGTAATATCCGAATAATCAATATTTCTCATAGCACCAAGCATATTGATGCCGATATAGATCAGCACCGGACCGGTTGCCGCAGATGGGATCACAAGAGCCAGTGGTGCCAGAAACAGCGAAAGTCCGAAGAAAATGCTTGTAAAAATAACCGTAAGTCCCGTTTTTCCTCCTGCTTCTACGCCTGCAGATGACTCCAGATAAGTAGTAAGACTCGGCATTCCAAACAATGCTCCAAAGCTTGTTGCAATCGCATCTACCTTAAAGCATTTATCAATACCCGGAAGATTTCCATCCTTATCCAGATAGCCTGCCTTTGCTCCCACTCCCAGAACTGTTCCGAATGTAGAAAAGAAATCCGGTACAAACAGAGCGATCAGAAATGGAATATAAGCAAAATTCAGCGCTCCCATAAAATCAACTTTCAGGAACTGATGGCCGATACCTGCCGGAAATGCAAAAATGGATTCCGGAGCATGTGTAACACCGAAAGGAATTCCTGCCAGAGTGGTCAGCAGGATCGCAAGAATCATACCACCCGGTATATTTCGTACCTTGATCACCAGAAGGATCAGAAATCCGATCACTGCTACGATCACAGATGGAGATGCAAGATCTCCAAAGGAAAGACAGTTTTTTGCATCATTTGCCACGATCAATCCACAGTTTTTTGCACCAAGAAGTGCGATAAACAGACCAATACCGGCACTAACCGCTTGTTTCAGGCTTACCGGGATCACACGTACCACGGCTTCTCTCAGACCAAAGAATGAAATTATGATAAAAAGAACACCACTCCAGAATATCACACCTGCTGCGATCGGCATACTTACGCCTTCATTGGTAATCATAGACGCAATAATTCCAACGCTTCCAAGTCCCGGAGCCAGAGCAAACGGTCGATTGGTAACCAATGCCATTGCACAGCTGGTCACAATGATCAGAATGATCATAGCTGTCAGAGTCGTGTGTTTATCATAACCGGCGCCTGCCAGAATATTTGGGATCGTGGCAAGCACATATGCCATAGTTACAAAAGTTGTCAGTCCTGCCAGAAGTTCTGTTTTTATATTTGTATTGAACTCAGACAGTCTGAACTGTTTTTCCAGCCAGTTTTTCATTTATTTTTTCCCCCTTGATATGATGATAGGATGTATTGTAAAATATGCATATCAGGAAGTCAAATTCATATTATACATAAAAATTATACCAAAATGGAATAATTGGAGGAAAACATGAACTATCATGAACTGAAGTACATTCTCTGCATTGCCAAATATCAGAATCTTACAAAAGCCGCACAGGAGCTTTATATTTCCCAGCCAACCCTGACCAAGCATCTCCAGAAACTGGAACGAGAAATGGGGACCAAGCTGTTCAGCCGCAGCGGAAACAGCTATACACCTACCTTTGCGGGCCGCAAATATATGGAGTATACCCGAAAGATCCTGCAGATACAACAGGACTGGGAAAAAGAGCTGAAAGATCTTACAGAAAATAATGAAGGAGAACTGAACGTTGCTTTCCCACTGATGAGGAGTACCTGTATGGTTCCTCAGATCATGACCTCTTTTTTTCAAAAATATCCTAAAGTAAAGGTCAATATCCTGGAAGAGGCATATTCTATCCAGGAAAAACTTCTGCTCAATGATCAGCTTGATTTTGGCATTTTCAATGAAGTACATAAACACCCCAAGCTGGAATACGAACTGCTGAAAAAAGAAGAAATCCTTCTGATCATGCCTCCGGAGCACCCATTGGCTGCTGCCGGCAGTGTATCCACTCACGGCATATACCCGAAGCTTGATCTCTCACTTCTGGCAGAAGAGCCTTTTATCCTGCATTTTCCGGAACAGACTACCGGACAGCTTTCGCTGGAAGCATTGAAAGCTGCCCATATCAAGCCTTATGTGCCAATACAGAGCCGCAACACAGAAACCTGTGTCAAACTCTGCATGCAAGGACTTGGTATGTGTTTCACCCCGGAAACCTATGTTCAAAATATGGACCTCCCTGTAAAACCAGCCTGTTTTTCCATTGGTGAAGATGGCGTCTTCAGCACACTGACAATTGCATACCGAAGAGGTACCTATCTCCCACAGTACGCCCGGGATTTTATATGTACTGCGAAGAAGGTCCTGTAGTGTTTTGATCAACATATATTGAAGCAAAAAATCTTCTGTTCAGAGGGAATATTTTTATTGCATTATTCTGAATATTCCTGTATAATTGACACAATAATCAAAACTTAAGAGCGTAACGTACAAGGGCGTACAGCACATATTTCCTATGTCTGTACGCCCTTGTGCTATTTCTGCAGTCCTGCGATATTTCGCTTTGAGAAAGGGAGGAGATTTCTATGATGAATGCAATCGGAAGTGTGATAAACCAGATCGACAGTCTGGTGTGGGGCTGGTGGATGATCATTTTACTTCTGGGCACCCATATTTTCATGACCATCCGTACCGGTGTGATCCAGCGTAAGATCGGTACCGCCATTCGCCTGTCTGTCACCAAAGATACCAATGCGGAAGGTGAAGTCAGCCAGTTTGGCGCCCTGACAACAGCCCTTGCTTCCACTATTGGAACCGGAAATATCATCGGGGTCGGTACTGCCATTGCTCTTGGCGGTCCCGGTGCAGTCCTCTGGTGCTGGCTTACCGGTGTCTTCGGAATCGCCACCAAATACAGTGAGTCTCTCATCGCTGTAAAATACCGCGTCAAAACCAAAGACGGCCGTATGCAGGGTGGTGCTATGTATGCCCTGGAGCGCGGATTAAATATGCGCTGGCTTGGTCTGATCTTTGCCTTTTTCGGTGGCTTTGCTTCCTTTGGAATCGGATGTGCTACCCAGGTCAATGCCATTGCAACGGTATGTAATGAGAACCTTCATATTCCGCCGGCAGCGATCGGCATTGCTGTAGCAGTTCTTACTGCCCTTGTTATTTTCGGCGGGATCAAATCCATCGCCAATGTATGTGAACGTCTTGTTCCGTTTATGGCATTTTTCTATGTGATCGGATGTATCATCATCCTGGGGATCAATTTCGATTTTATCATTCCCGCAGTAAAAACCATCTGCAAATTTGCTTTTACCCCTGGTGCTGCTGCAGGAGGTCTTGTAGGACGTGGTATCATGATGGCCATGCAGTATGGAATCGCAAGAGGACTTTTTTCCAATGAATCCGGTATGGGTTCTGCCCCCATCGCTGCTGCTGCCGCACAGACAAGAAATCCGGTTCGTCAGGCTCTCGTTTCCAGCACCGGTACATTCTGGGATACCGTTGTGGTATGTCTGATGACCGGTCTTGTTCTGGTAACCAGTATTATGAAAAATCCTTCGATCGACATGGGAAATATCACTGATGGCGGTGTTCTTACTACACTGGCTTTTCAGCAGATCCCGGTTCTTGGTCCTGTGATCCTTGTAGTGGGTATCATTTCCTTCGCATATTCTACAGTCCTTGGATGGGCATATTATGGCGAGCGGTGCGTGGAGTATTTCTCCGGCAAAAAGGGACTCATCCCCTATCGTGTGCTGTACATTGCGGTAGCTGCCATCTCCCCTGTTATTTCTCTGAACCTGGTATGGACCGTAGCGGATATCCTGAATGCACTGATGGCTATTCCAAACCTGATCGCAGTATTACTGCTTTCCAATGTGATCGTAAAAGAGACCAAAAAATATATCAACGATCTGGATGCACGGGATGACACACCGGTGGAAGTGATCGATAAATAAAAAAACGATAAATATAAGCATTTTATATAACAAAGTTACAGCTCCGACTGCTTCTCATATTACAAAGCAGTCGGAGCTGTCCGTTTACAAATGTCTTCTTCACTTTTTTATAATACATCCTGCGCTTTCATCTCTTCGGACACAGTAAGATATTCTTTGCTGTTTTCCACGATACCAAGCTTCTCTTCCCAGGTAAGGTTTCGTTTGATCCTGGCCGGACTTCCCATTACCAGGGAGCCATCCGGGATCACCGTATTTTTAGTCACAAGGCTTCCGGCTCCTATGATACAGTCGTTTCCGATCTTTGCACCATCCAGGATCACGGCTCCCATTCCGATCAATGTCCGGTCTCCGATGGTACATCCATGGATCACCGCATTATGTCCCACAGTAACATTGTTTCCGATATGGACCGGCATGTTGTGGCTCACATGAATGGTACAGTTTTCCTGGATATTGGTTTCTTCTCCGATCACTACCGGCGCATCATCTCCGCGGATCACCGCATAATATAATACACAGCTGTCACGGCCGATCGTTACATTTCCAAGGATCACAGACTGCTTTGCGATCCTGGCACCTTCTGCGATCTTTACATTTTTATAATTCATTTTTCCTCCTGAATCTGCTTTTTTTCTGTACAGAACCTTGGTATATAATCTGACTATAGACTCCGTGCACAACAGCAATTTTAATGTTTATACTGACTTTTTAACCCATATTATATTTCGTCCGGATCACAATATCTGTATACTGGTATTCCTTTTCCGGTGCCTTGCTGTCAAAGAGAAGCTGGAACAAAATAATCACCGGAGAATGTCCCTGTACAGCCGCATCCTGACCGATAAGGAAATTGATCGTCCCCTCTTTCAGCCATTTCAGATTTTCTTCCAGGAAATCATTGGCGATCACATGCATGGTTTTATCCTTTCCAAGCTTCTGCAAGGTCTGGCAGACACCCTTTACACCATGACCCGTAATATAGATCCCGGTCAGCTCCGGATAAAGCTCCAGAAATTCTTCCACGATCTTGGATGCCACCCATTCGTCATCATAAGAATACCTTATATCCACGATCTCGATTCCCGGAAAGCTTTCTTTAATCTCTGTCGTAAATCCTTTCTGCCTGCTGATCAGACCAGGATTGGCAACCTGTCCGGAAATTATGGCAACCTGCCCGTTTCCGCCTGTCATCTCCCACATCAGGCCTGCTGCCGTACGACCGGCCTGAAAGGTATCCTGTCCCACAAAACATAACCTTTTTGTATCTTCCAGATCTGCATTAAAGGTAACTATCGGAATTCCATACTCTTCCTGATACTGATCGATCCTCGCTCTCAAAAGCTGATCCTCTGATGGAGTCAGCGCGATTCCATTAAACCCCTTTTCCCGGAGTTCTTCCATTGCAGCCATTACTTTTTCCGGTTCCACGCCTTCGATCTCATAGATCTTTACTGTTCCGCCAAAGCTCTCCACTTCTTCTTTTGCTTCCAGGACTCCCTTTAAAACCTGCTGCATAAAAGGAGTCTCCATATACTGAAGGATCACACCGATACGGATTTTCCTCTTTGCCATGGCAAGGGCACGACCGGCACGGCTGGGCTGATATCCCATCTCCCGGGCGATCCTTTTGATCCTTTCCTCTACTTCCGGGCGGATACGGCCTCTGTTGTTCAGTGCCCTGTCCACAGTGCCTCTTGAAACTCCTGCTGCTTCCGCAATCTGTTGTAATGTTACTGCCATATTTTACCCTCCAAAACCTCTCCTGTGCGCTTTGTGTTCACGCGCACGCTCTTTTGTCCCATTATACACATTTACACTTTCTCCGGCAATCCCTGATTTCATTATTTTTATAATTTTCCTTTACGATCAGACAGGCCCGGCATAAACAGGTGCATTCCCTCAGCCAAAAATGCTTCCGAAAAAATCTCCGGAAGCATTTTTATCATTGCAAAACAGATCCCTTTGTCAGTCCAGAAGCTCCTGTACCATCTCCGGGGTAAAGGTCACGGCTTTCACATGATCCACTTCGATCTGATACAGCGCATTGGCCGCGATATGCTCTGCCGCCTGCTCCAGATCACGGATTCCTGTAGTGTCCTCAAATTTCTTGATCACTGCATCCAGTGCCTCATTCGTTACAATACATTCCTTAGGTTTCAGACTCATACGTTTCAGAACCTTGGGAAGTGCAAATCTGGAAAAGATGATCTTCTTTTCCTCCGGTGTGTAATCCGGAATATCGATCACTGCAAAACGTGACATAAGCGGTGCGCTGATCTGTGCCTTATCATTGGCTGTGGCAATAGGATAGACACCAACTGTCGGAACCATACATTCCATATAGTTATCTGTAAAACCAAGGTTATCCAGCAGTGTCAGAAGCACGTCTGCCGGATTTCCGTTTCCTTTACCTGATGCAGCCTTGTCAAGCTCATTGATGATAAATACCAGATTGGATTCTCCTGCCATGGAAAAAGCCTCCATGATGATTCCAGGCTTGGCATTTGCATAAACACGAGAGCTTCCTGTAAGCTGTTCCGGATCATTGATCGAACTCATATCCAAGGTTGTCCACGGCATTTTCAGGATTCTTGCAACTGCATAAGCGATCTGAGATTTACCGGTACCTGCAGGTCCTACAAGAAGCAGTCCGTAAGCAGGAAGTGTATGAGTACGGTTGATCTGAATGATCGTCTCAATGATCCTCTGTTTTACACGCTCCATTCCATAAAGCTCCTCATCCAGGATACGGCGTGCTTCCTTCGGATCAATAGACTCAAAATAATTATGCTTCCACTGAATATTCATCATGATGGAAAGTGCTCTCTGGGCATGGCGTCTTTCCTCCTGAGAAACCTCATGAGAACGGGCAACTGCCAGATTTCTTCTTGCCCAGAGACGGATATTATCCGGCATAGTCTTTCCGGCACAGTTCATAAAGTCGGTGATACTCTGAATACTGGTAAGCTTCATATCGTCACCGTCTTCTTCCTCCTCATCATTCTCATTTTCTTCTGCTGGTGCGCTGCTTGCAAACAGACGCTCAATCATAAACTGAAGAAATCCGTCCTCAGCAGAAAGCTTGGTGCCTCCGCCAAAAGCGATCTCACGGATTTTGTAAACAGCATATCCTTCTTCTGTATTCTGTCCTGAAAGACGGATGTTGATATGATTTTCTCCGAGCCATTTGATCAGGCTTGTAAAACGGGAATCGATCTTCAGGATGTCTGCCGGAAAAACACCGTCCTCTTCCTTAAACTCAAATGCAGTCTGCTTCGCAGGATTGGAAAAATATCCGCAAGAATGATGTTTCCACTCTCTTTTGCTGTTATCCAGGATCAGCACCGGTTTCTCCGGTGTAGCTTTTGTTTCATTAGAACGAAACGTTGTATATGTGCACTGGCTTTTTGTCTCTTTTTTATCTGCCGGTGCTGCGCTGAAATCAAAAACTGGCATATTTTTTACTCCTCTTTCTCTGAAAAATATCTTCATTCAGTTTATCATGGATTGGAAATCTCAACAACTGCTGATATAATTTTTTATGCATTTTTTGTATTCGTCATTTTTCCGTAAGTTGTTTAAACAATTTTGCAGTTTGCCGATTGACACTGCCTATAAACTATGTTATCGTGCAATCATGTCTGCTTTCATTTTTACAAAAGCTGACACAGTTACCATGTATGTGATTTACTGTTTTTCACGCCATTGTAATTGTATTTTTTTGGAGGAGGAAATGAGAAATCAACTTTCACAGCGGGATGATTTTTATCCACAGATCGTTAAGCTTGTCATCCCCATCATCATTCAGAATCTGCTAAGTGCAGCGGTCAATTCCGCCGATGTTATCATGCTGAACTTTGTAGGTCAGTCATCCATCTCCGCAGTATCCCTGGCAGCGAATTATTCCAATGTCCTGTTTATGGTTTATTACGGTCTTGGTACGGGAGCCACCCTGCTTTGTGCCCAGTATTATGGAAAGGGAGATTACAAAGCTATTCAGATCATCGAGGGAATCGCTCTTCGTTTTTCCATGATCATCTCTGTTCTCGTGGCACTCGTTGCATTTACCATGCCACAGATGATGATGAGACTGTTCACCAACGATCCGGAGCTTCTGGCCATTGGCTCTTCCTATATCCGCATTATGGGTATCACCTATATCTGCTGGGGTATGACGGAGGTTTATCTGGCTGTTCTTCGAAGCATTGGACGGGTGACTACCAGCATGGCGATGAATATGCTGGCCTTTGGACTGAATATCCTTTTGAATGCGACTTTTATCTTCGGATTGTTCGGAGCACCCAAGCTTGGTGCTACCGGTGTGGCTATTGCTACTGCACTTTCCAGAATGATCGAGCTGATCGCCTGTTTTATTGTTTCTGCTTTCAGCAAAAATGTCCGACTGGATCTCCGATGTATGTTCACAAAAAGCAAACTGCTGTTCAGTGATTTCGTGCGGCTTTCCCTGCCGGCTCTTGGCAATGATATTTCCTGGAGTATTGGTTTTTCCATGTACTCTGTGATCCTGGGGCATCTTGGTACGGATGCGGTTGCTGCCAATTCTCTGGTTGTAGTAGTCCGTAATATCGGCTCTGTTTTCTGTTTCGGTATTGCCAGTGCAGGAGGTATCCTTCTAGGCAATGTTATGGGGCAGGGCGATCTGGAACGTTCCAGGCGTTATGCTTCCAAAACACTGAAGCTTACTGTTATTGCAGGTTTTTTGGGCGGACTTATCGTTCTTGCCATCACACCGTTCGTAATGAGATTTGCGTCCCTGACACCCACTGCCATGCATTATCTGAAATATATGCTTCTGATCAACAGCTATTATATTATGGGGTCTGCCGTAAATACAACCCTGATCGCCGGTGTGTTCCGGGCAGGTGGTGATACAAAGTTTGGTCTGATCTGTGATACCATTGATATGTGGGTATATGCAGTACCCCTTGGATTCTTCGCTGCTTTTGTACTGAAGCTGCCGGTTATGTGGGTATATTTTCTGCTCTGTACGGATGAATTTGTGAAGTGGCCATGGGTGATCAAAAGGTATCTCAGTGGGAAGTGGGCTAAGAATATTACCCGCGAGAATATATTTGAAAATAAATAGAATACAGAAACATTTTAGACGGCTGGAATCTGCGTTATTTTTCAAAAATTCGCTGTTTGAGCGAAGAAAGTTTCGGACTTTTGGAAAATAACTTTAGCAGGTTCCAGCCGTTCGTTACTCAACTACCGCTGCAGTCCTTCTATCACCATCTCTGTCAGACGCACAACACTTCCCTGCACCTCCCGGATCTCTTTCTCCGAAATACCATCCTTATGAAATCCCCCGGTGCAAACCACTCTCTTTCCCAGCTCTTTCGAAACCTTCTCCGCCATCCACCGGCAGATCACCTCGTCCTTATGTCCCGGAAAATTCAAAACTGAAGAAGTCGCACTCACAGAACCATCCCCTGTCAGAGACACTCTCGGTTCCGTCTGCACCACACATCCCAGATGAGGTCTCTCTCCGCCTTTCAGACAGATAAGCACATCCTCTCCGATAAATGCAGCACTGACCTCCAGCTCACAGCCTGCAGTCTCCACACACTCTTTTATAATCCATTCCATCTGCGATACTCCTTTGCTTCGATCCCAAACGGTTCCAAAAGCTTTGCCGCAATATGATACACCATATCATCAATGCTCTCCGGTTTATGATAAAACGTCAGCATCGGCGGAATGATCCGCACTCCCGGAAGCATGGAAAGCTCATAAAGATTTCGGAGATGAATCCCGCTTAACGGTGTTTCTCTGGCTGCCAGCACCAGTGTTCTCTGTTCCTTGACCGTCACATCTGCCGCACGCAGAATAAGATTATCCGCATAGCCACTGTGGATCCCCGCGATCGTCTTCATGCTGCAGGGCACGATCAGCATCCCCTCTGTTTTGAAAGAGCCACTGGCCGGTTTTGCCCCAATTTCTCCCGGTGCACATACATGATCTGCCAATCGTTTCACATCCTCCGGTTCCAGCTCCGTCTCCTGGCGAAGAGTCAGCTCTGCACTGGAACTCATGATCAGATAAGACTCAAAATCCAGATTCTCCCGGATGATCTCCAGACATTTTACAAGGAGCGGCAGGCCGCTTGCACCTGTCGCACCAACTATAATTCTCTTTTTCATTTTTTCAGCCATTTCTCCGGATCCAGTTCCATAAAACGGGCTCTGTGAAAATCTTCCTTCAGATCATAAGGCACCGTACAGTCAAAAATAGTCTTGCATGCAATTCCATGATCACGGATACTTGGAGAAAATGCAGGATCATTGGACGGATCAAGAGGATGACAACGGACACCCGGAAGGGTGATCACATCCACATCCCCCTGGAATCTCGTATTCATCGCCCAAAGTACGTCATTCATATCAAAACAATCCACATCTTCATCTACCAGAAATACATTTTTCAGCTCACTAAAGGCAGAAAATGCAAGAAGTGCAGCCTGACGCTGTCTTCCCTCATCACTTTGAGAAAGCTTTTTAAACTGAAGGACAGCCATATACTTTCCACCTCCGGCACTGCTGCAGTATACGTTCTGAAGTCTTCCAGGCATTGCTTTTTCCACCATGCCATAGATGCTGGCCTCTGTAGGGATTCCCGCCATGGATACGTGCTCCTCACTTGGCCCGATACAGGTCTGCATGATCGGATTTTCACGATGTGTCACTGCTGTAACCTTGATCAGCCAGCACTGATCACTTGCAGGCCCTGTATATCCCGGAAACTCCGGCATGGCGTATCCGGTATTGCTGTTCTGATCTTCCTTTACACGCACACCCGGGATCACTTCTCCCTCGATCACGTATTCCGCATTGGCGATGGCACGCTCGTTAACGGTTAAACATTTACAGAGTTTCACCGGCTCTTTGCGCAGTGCACCGGCTACAGACAGCTCATCATACCCCAGTGGTGTTGTAGGCGGCTCAAAACAGGAACCGATCTCAATAGCAGGATCAACTCCGATACTGATAGAAATCGGCAGCCTTTGTCCCAGCTCCTCAGCACGCTCTGCCATTGCTCCGATATGTCTGGCACCAGGTGTAAAGAAAATGGAAAGCTCATCTTTTCCCTGAATGCAAAGACGATGAATGGTCACATCGTGAACTCCAGTATCCGGGTGTGTGGCGTAGCACATGCCAAGTGTGATATACGGGCCCGCATCATCCGGTGTGTTCGTTGGCGCAGGAACCAGCTTATAGAGGTCAAAATCCGGATCTGCTGCCTTATGCACCACCTGCTGACACGGTGCATCACTTTCAAGATCGACCGGTGGAATTGGATTCTCCACGCTTTTGCAGAGCATCTTTCCAAGATTTTCCGGCTGAGTGTCAAGTAAAGCAGCAACCCTTTTTCTGCTTGCCAGAAGACCGATAGCTACTCTTGCATCCGGGTGTCCTTTTATACGATTAAAGATCATGGCAGGTCCTTCCTTTGTGGGACGCTTCACCGTTCCACCGGCTCCTACATAACGATATACCCCTGCAAGCTCTGCCATCGGATCAACTTCCACCTCTGTTTCGATCAGCTGATCTGGCATCTGCTCCAGAAGTGCCAGAGCACTTCTCAGATCTCTTACTTTTTCTGCCATAAAAAACCTCCTGCGTTATCTTTATATTACTGTTCACTCCGTTCTCAGTAACATCTTTATTTTCTTATGTTATTTTATCTCTTTTTTACATGGTGAATCAATTCTTTCTATGATATAATTGTTTCCAATATGGAATGATTCGTCACTATTTTCTAAAAGGCAGGTGTTACCATGACTCTTGAACAGATCGACTATTTTATCTGTGCAGCTCAATCCCGGACTTTTTTTGATGCTGCAGAAGCTATGCATATCTCCCAGTCCTCCCTTTCCAAGCAGATCATGAAACTGGAAAAAGAACTGGAGCTTACCTTATGGGACCGCAGCAAGCGTACTGCTGTGCTTACTCCTGAAGGAGAGTTTTTTTACAAAGAAGCACTTAAGATTTCCAGACAGTATCATCGTTCTCTGGAAGCAGTGTACCATTTTAAGGACAGTAAGCTCCAGGCACTTCATATTGGAACACTTCCTTTTCTTTCTCAGTACCATCTTACTTCTGTGATACACAGTTTTTGTGATACACACCCGGAGCTTTCTTTTTCTCTGAAGGAGGTAGAAGACGAAGAACTTCTTTCCGGTCTTGAAAAAGACTTTTTTAATCTGATCTTTGTACGAAAACACATGATAGACCCGGAGCTTTATACTTTTCATGCTCTCACAGAAGATCGTCTGGTTGCTGTTTTTCCTGAAGCGCATCCCTCTGCGTCCAAAAAATCGGTCTCTCTTTCCGAACTGAAAAAAGAATCTTTTATCCTGATGCCTCCGCACACCTCCATTTACCGTTTCTGTATGCAAAGTTTTCATAATGCAGGGATCCACCCTCAGCTTCTGCGTACTGCCCGCGCAGAATCTATTGTCAGCGCAGTGGAAATTGGCGAAGGGATCAGCCTTCTTACAGAAAGCAGCTTTCAGTTCTTTCGTCAGCCTTCGCTTGTTGCTGTCCCGGTTAATGGACTAGAAAAGCTATCTGTTGGAATTGCCCATAAAAAAAATATGGCTCTCACAGCCTCTGCAGAATGTTTTCTGCAGTTTGTGAAAAGCCATATGTAAGGTATTTTTTCTATAATCCAAGCATCATTCCCACACCGTGTACCGCAAACGCAACGATCCATGCAGTGGCACACTGTACTGCTACAATACCAGCGGCAGCTCTTACAGTTCCCATCTCCCGACGCACAGTTGCAATAGCTGCAACACAGGGTGTATAGAGCAAGGTAAAGATCAAAAATACGTAAGCAGTAAACGGTGTAAATAAAGTCTGAAGCAATGCCGTATTTCCGCCCAGAAGGACTGTCAGCGTAGACACAACGCTCTCTTTTGCCATAAAGCCCGTGATCAATGCGGTGGATACTCTCCAGTCACCAAAGCCCAGCGGAGCAAAAAGTGGTGCCACGATGCTTCCGATCCTTGCCAGAAGGCTCTGATCTGTGCTGGTAACAAGGTTAAGACCTGCATCAAAGTTCTGCAGGAACCACACGATCAGCGTTGCCGCAAAAATAATTGTAAACGCTTTCTGGATAAAGTCCTTCGCCTTTTCCCAGATCAGCTGTCCTACACTTTTTGCAGAAGGAAGTCGGTAATTGGGAAGCTCCATGACAAACGGAACCGGCTCTCCCTTATATTTCGTCTTTTTCAGGATCAGCGCATACAGGATCCCGCAGAGAATTCCTGCAAAATAAAGGCTGATCATCACAACTCCTCTCCACTGCTTCGGGAAAAATGCACTGGTGAGAAGTCCGTAGATTGGAAGCTTGGCACTGCAGCTCATAAACGGAGTAAGCAGGATCGTCATTTTCCGGTCACGTTCACTGGATAATGTTCTGGTTGCCATAATGGCCGGCACCGAACAGCCGAATCCGATCAGCATCGGCACAAAGCTTCTTCCGGAAAGTCCGATCTTTCGAAGGAGCTTGTCCATAACAAAGGCTACACGAGCCATATATCCGGTATCTTCCAGGATTGACAGGAAGAAAAACAAAGTAACGATCGTAGGAAGAAATCCGATCACGCTTCCGATACCGCTTAAAATTCCATCCACAACCAGTGACTGCAGTACTGAGCTGACACCCGCTGACTCCAGTCCCCTGCCAATAAGTGCAATTACCCAGTTCACGACCATAGTCATTCCGTCTGAAAGCCAGGCTCCCAGATAATTGAACGTCATCACAAATACAATTGCCATAATTCCTACAAAACAGGGAATTGCTGTATATTTTCCGGTAAGGATACGATCTATGGCGACACTTCGTTTATGTTCACGGCTTTCTGCCGGTTTTACCACAGTTTTCTCACAAAGCTTTTCAATAAAATTGAAGCGCATGTTCGCAAGAGCTGCCTCACGGTCCAGACCGCCATCCTTCTCCATAACATGTACCAGCCCATCAAGAACCTTTTTTTCACCTTCAGGCAAAGCCAGACGTTTTTCGATCAGAGAATCTTTCTCTACGATCTTCGTAGCTGTAAAACGTACAGGAAGTCCTGCTTTTTTTGCATAGGGTTCGATCAGATGAACGGCTGCATGGATACATCTGTGAAGTGCGCCTACCGGATCCTTCGGTGACTGATTGTCAGTACAGAAATCAATTCTTCCCGGTGCTTCTCTGTATCTTGCAACATGGACTGCATGATCGATCAGCTCATCAATTCCTTCATTCTTCGCTGCTGAAATAGGTACAACCGGAATTCCTAAAATCTCCTCCAGTTCATTGATCCGAACAGAGCCTCCATTTGCCCTTACCTCATCCATCATATTTAAGGCCAGCACCATTGGGATTCCAAGCTCCATCAGCTGCATGGTAAGATAAAGATTTCTCTCAATATTGGAAGCATCTACAATATTAATGATTCCTGTCGGCTTCTCATTCAGCAGAAAATCTCTTGTTACGATTTCCTCGCTGGAATACGGGGAAAGTGAATAGATTCCAGGAAGATCCGTTACCGTTGCCTCCGGATGCCTCCGGATGCTTCCTTCTTTCTTGTCAACAGTTACACCCGGAAAGTTACCAACATGCTGATTGGAACCTGTCAGCTGATTAAAAAGAGTTGTCTTTCCACAGTTCTGATTACCTGCCAGTGCAAACGTGATCGGTTCCCCTTTGGGAATCGTATCACCGATCCGGTTCTTACGATAATCTCGAGCCTTTCCAAGTTCTCCCACACCAGGATGAGCAATCGGCTGATGCCGTTCATTTTCTTTCTTCGTTTCCGTCATGGATTCGATCGATACGATCTCAATCTTTGCAGCTTCCGCCAGCCGCAATGTCAGCTCATATCCGCGCAGCACAAGCTGTACCGGATCTCCCATAGGAGCTGTTTTACGAAGAGACACTTCTGTCCCCGGTGTAAGCCCCATATCCAGAAGATGATGTCTCAGCTCCCCCTCGCCACGAACACTGATGATTCTGCCACATTCTCCAGTCTTTAATTTGTCCAGTGTCATATTGTCACCTCATCTTAAGTACAATTTACATGGTCAATACATATATCTGTATTATCCACTGTTACATCGTTTCGTAAATAACTATATCAATCGGATTCACAGACAAGTGAATGGTATAGTTATTTCAAAAACGATGTACTAATATAAATGTAACACAATTTAAGTTATTTGACAATAACTGATTAATCTGATAAGTTTCATATAAATAATACCAATTCAAAAGTTATTTATCATTAACATTTATATTTTTTCTCATTTTAGCACAATTCCTGTTTGATAAACAAACATCTTCATATTTTTTTTGCAGACATACAATAACATCCATGTATATTCCCGCAATAAAAAAGCGCAAACGACATATTATCTGTCGTCTGCGCCTTTTTATTGCAAGAACCGCTTCGGTGAATCCTTACTCACCAATTAACCAATTGTACATTTCCTCATACTGACGTGCGGAATTGTTCCAGGAAAAATCTGCAGCCATCGCGCGATCTACCATTTTATTCCATTCACGTTTCTTGTCATAATATACACTCTCTGCATAACGGATCGTAGCAAGCATTTCATGTGCATTATAATTTACGAAGGAGAATCCTGTTCCGGTTCCCTCGAATTCATTGTACGGGACAACTGTATCCTTCAGACCACCGGTCTCTCTGACGATCGGAAGAGTTCCATAACGAAGGCTCATCAGCTGGCTTAAGCCACATGGCTCAAACAGTGACGGCATCAGAAATGCGTCAGATGCTGCATAAATTCTGTGAGACATTGCCTCATCATAGTAGATCTGTGCAGATACCTTGCCATGATACTTCCAGTCAAAATGACGGAACATATTCTCATAACGTTCCTCACCGGTACCAAGAGCAACGATCTGAACCGCATCCTGACACAGTTCGTCCATGATATAAGCGATCAGATCAAATCCCTTCTGATCTGTCAGGCGGGATACAATACCGATCATCATAGCTTTCGGATCCTGCTCAAGTCCAAGATCTTTCTGAAGCTGGATCTTGTTCTTGATCTTCTCCTTGCGGAAGTTCTTTGCATTGTAGTTCTTGGTGATATTCGGATCTGTCTCCGGATTGAATTCATTGTAATCAATACCATTTACAATACCACGCAGGCTGTTGGCTCTCGCATTGAGAAGTCCGTCCAGCTTCTCACCATAAAACGGTGTCTTGATCTCTTCTGCATAGGTATTACTTACTGTGGTAATGGCATCTGCAAATACCATACCGCCCTTCAGGAAGTTTGCGTCCTTGTATGCTTCCAGTTTATCCGGCGCAAAGTAGTAATCGGAAAGGCCTGTGATATCCTTAACAGTCTTAACATCCCATACACCCTGAAATTTCAGGTTATGTATTGTCATAACAGTCTTGATTCCACGGAAGAATTCATTCTCCTGGAAAGAATCGTGAAGGTAAACCGGAACAAGTCCTGTCTGCCAGTCATGACAGTGGATGATATCCGGTCTGAATCCGATCACCGGAAGAACCGATAACACAGCTTTGGAAAAGAAAGCAAATTTCTCAAGATCCCATGGTGCACTGTCATATGGTTTCGGACCGCTGAAATAATATTCATTGTCAATGAAGTAAAACTGGATCCCGTCATACTGCATCTGCATAATGCCTACATAGCAGTTCTTAAATCCCAGATCCATATAAAAATGGGTCACATACTCCATTTTGTCTTTCCATTCCTGTTTCATACAGGCATATTTCGGTAAGATCACGCGTATATCAAAATATTTTTTGTCAAAGCACTTAGGCAGTGAGCCGGCAACATCAGCGAGTCCTCCTGTTTTGATAAAAGGTACTGCTTCTGATGTAGCAAACAGAATTTTTTTCATCTGTATTCCCCTCCCTGGGTACACCCGTTTTTATTTATGATTATACTCCAAAATTCATCTAATTTAAAGACCGATTTTTATATTCTAGTCTGATTTTATCTGCGATCAGTGCTATAAATTCAGAATTCGTGGGTTTCCCTTTTCCGGTGCTTACAGTATATCCAAACAATTCATCAATGGTATCCATCTTTCCCCGGCTCCATGCCACCTCGATCGCATGTCGGATCGCCCGCTCCACTCTGCTCGGTGTTGTCTGATGGCGTTTCGCAATGGTTGGATATAATACCTTGGTAATGGAATTGAGCATTTCCATGTCATTGACAGACAAAATGATCGCATCCCTTAAATACTGATACCCCTTGATGTGTGCCGGAACTCCGATCTCATGAATGATATTCGTCACATCGGTTTCCAGATTCCTCTCCGGCTGAGGCTTTTTGGTTTCTGTGATACCTGGCCTTGCAATCTCCCGCACTCTTCTGTCCCCAATCTTCCGAATATGTTTGATCCGGTTTAAAAGTGTGGTGTTGTCAAAAGGCTTCAAAACATAATAGTCTGCTCCAAGACTGAATGCATCCTCTGTAATCCTCTCCTGTCCAATTGCAGATAATACGATAAACACTGGAACTTTTTTGACATTTGCGTTATGGGAAAATTTCTCCATAACGGAAAGGCCGTCCATCTTCGGCATAATGATGTCGAGAATCACCACATCCGGCTCCTTATCTTTGATTATGTTACAGATTTCTTCTCCGTTGTGTGCTTTTCCGACCAGTTCAAGGTCTTTATCTTCTTCGATCATCTGACCGAGCATGTCTGTCATTTTCGCGTTATCATCAGCAATTGCAACATTTAATTTGTCCATGAGGACCCTCCTAACTTCTATCTCCTTGGGTTTCCAGACATACCCCCTGTCACCACGGCAGTAACCGACACTGTTAGCTGCCTGCGCTTTCCCCTTGCTGGCGACAAAATTATTATAGTGGAAATCCTGTAGTAAAATCAAGATAAAAATAGTTATTTTATCACACTTTCGTACGATATTTTTCGACATTTTTTCTCTTATATATCACAAAATTCACCAAAATGCAGGTATTTCAATCTGTATCCGGCATTTTTCCCCATATAAAAAAGAGGCACTTTTCCCGGACTTTTTCCATGTTTTTGTGCCTCTTACCTCAACTGCAGATTATGCATTGCCTGTCATATTTTCAATAAAAATCCCATATCCGCCGGTAGAATCCTGCACAAATACATGCGTCACGGCACCAAAGAGTTTTCCGTTCTGAAGCACAGGACTTCCAGACATTCCCTGAACGATCCCACCTGTTTTTTCCAGGAGTTCTTTATCTGTGATCTGGATCACAAAGCTCTTATTAGAATCCTCATGGTTCATATCGATCCTGGTGATCTCTGCGGCATATTCTTTTACTTCGCCGTCTGTGCAGCAGAGAACAGATGCGGGTCCAATTTTCAGATCCTGTTTGTAACCTACAGGAATCTTCTTCAGATCCAGATTTTTCACCTGGTCAGCATCCACAGTTCCAAAAATGCCGTTTTTACTGTTTTCGGAAATCTCACCCAGGATATTGTCAGCTTCGTATCGGATCAGACCAGATAGTTCTCCGGGATTTCCTTTTTCTCCTTTCCGGATCCCCAGGATCTGGGCGTTGTAAAGATTTCCATCTGCGATACTTAAAAGTTCGCCGGTATCCACATCGCTGATCCCGTGACCAAGAGCACCGAACCCTCCATTTTCGTCCACATAAGTCAGGGTTCCGATTCCCTGTGTATCGTCCCTCACCCAGATGCCAAGCTTGTATTTTCCTTTCTCATCTTTCACCGGCGTCAGGGACAGGGGAATCGTCTCTTTTCCCCGGCGGACCTTCAGTGTTACAGATTCTCCGCAAAGATCTGCAAGATCCTCCAGAAGATCCTGCTTGCACTGGATCCGGTTCTGATCAAAAGCCACAATATAATCTCCCGGCTTTACAATGTCCCGGGCCGGTTCTTCCATCTCACCACTTTCCGAAAGGATCTCGCCTGTATCAATGATCAGAACTCCTTTCGTCTGCATATAAATACCTACTGCATCTCCGCTTGCATATACTTCTTTTGCAGTTATATTTTTTACCTTCACATCCTTAAAAGGGATCACTCCCAAGAGTCTGCAGTGCAACTTATAGCTGTCTTTTCCTGAAACGGTGATCGCATCATCAAAGCTGATAAAAGGGCGTTTAAGAAGATTGGCTACTTCCCGGCTGTCCTCATGATCCACCAGGATCTGATCCGGGATCTTTCTGTCCAGAAGCCGGTAGCCCAGCCATCCCATCAGAATCAGATCCAGCGCAAGAAATACAAGGAGCCAACATCGGTATTTTCTTTTTCTGTTCATCTTACGTCACATCCTTTGTAATTTTCTGATACAAGCAAATCCCCACCCACTGCTTATTGCTTTTCGCAACTGAAGCAGGAAACTGACTTGATTCGGTTAAAAAAGAGGACTGACCTTTCGGTCGTCCTCTCTTAGTATGTAACGTATAAATTATTTCAGTCTTGTATTTTTTTGTTGCTGTGCCAATTCCTTCATCTCTCTTGCATTTCCAAGAACAGCCGGCGTGATCTGGGCACCGCCCAGAAGTCTGGCAAGCTCACGAACAGATTCCTCTCCTTCCAGAGGATGGATCTGGGTGATGGTTTCTGTTCCTTCTACATGTTTCTCAATCTCAAAATGGGTATCTGCCATTGCTGCGATCTGTGGAAGATGTGTGATACAAAGCACCTGCCTGTGCTGTCCGATCACTGCCATTTTTTCAGAGACCTTCTGTGCAGTACGCCCACTGATCCCTGTATCGATCTCATCAAAGATCAATGTATCGATCTGATCTTTATCTGCAAGGATCGCTTTGATGGCAAGCATAATCCTGGAAAGCTCACCACCGGATACGATCTGTCCCAGCGGTTTTCTGCTCTCACCTGGATTTGTGGAAATCTCATATTCCACCGCATCATAACCATTATCTGTATAATTTTTTCTGCGGTCAAAACGGATAGAAAAATCCACATCCTCAAAATTCAGTTCCTTCAATCCTTCGATAATCTTTTCATCCAGCTGTTTACTGTATTTTTTCCGGATCTCTGAAAGTTCATGCGAAGCTTCCTCAAGAATCTTTTCTGCCTGCATAAGTTTTTCTTTCAGTAACCGGAAATTTTCTTCGAATCTTTGAAGTTTTTCTAATTTTTCCTGCTGTTCCTTCTGATAAGACAAAATTTCATGGATCGTCTGTCCATACTTTGCCTTCAGACTATTGATCAGATCCAGTCTTTTTTCTGTTTCAAAAAAAGTTTCTTCGTCAAAAGTCAAACTATCCATATAAGAGGACAGATCACGGCAGAAGTCACTGAGAAGTGAATCGATTTCCATAAGAGCTTCCTGTAAAGGTGCAAGATCCTTATCGTAATCTGCAATTCTTGAAAACTCTTTCAGGGCATTTCCGGTCATATCTGCGGCGCCCTGTTCATATCCGGTCATCCCACGAACCATTTGTGCTGTTTCCATGATCCTTCTGGCATTGCTCAGCTTCCGGTAGCGATCCTCCAGTGTTTCGTCCTCTCCCGGAATAAGAGCTGCCTCCTCGATCTCATTGATCTCAAATTCCAGAAAGGCTTTTTCACGGTTGCGCTGTTCCTCATCCATATCCAGTGCTTTCAGCTGATCCACACAGTCCCGATACTCCTGATAAGCTTTCCGGACCTTCTCCCTGGCAGGAAGGATCTGTTCCTTTCCATATACATCCAAAATAGCCAGCTGGCGGTCTCCATAAAGAAGTGACTGATGCTCATGCTGTCCGTGAATGTCCAGAAGACAGGCTGCTGCTGCTTTCATCTGGCTGACAGTACTTGTCTCTCCGTTGATCTTGTTGATACTTCTGCCGTCCATGATCTTGCGGGACATCAGCACCTGTCCGTCTTCCGGATAGATGTCAAGCGCCGCAAGGGACTCTCTGGCTTTCGTGTTTTCAACCTGAAACAGCAACTCTACCAGGGCATAGGAAGCATTTTCACGAATCATGCTTCTGGAAGTTTTTCCACCCAGGATAAGCTGTATGGATCCTAACAGAATGGATTTTCCGGCTCCGGTCTCACCAGTTAAGATATTTAAGCCTGGTCCGAATTCCACCTCTGATTCCTCTATCAGTGCAAGATTTTTTACATGCAGATGTACTAACATTGATTTCCTTTCTGGTATAAAGCATTTACATATTCTGTCATTTTATTTTCCTCTGGATAAGATCCCGCCAAGCTTCTGAACTACACCCGGTGCCTGTTCAGAGGTTTTCACCACACACATAATGGTATCATCTCCGGCAATACATCCCAGGATTTCCGGCCATTTCATGGCATCAAGAGCTGCTGCTGCCGCCATGGCCATTCCCGGAATTGTTTTTACCACTACGATATTCTGTCCGATGTTCATAGCGATCACTGCATCTTTCAAAACTCTGGAATATTTATCACTTAACACATCCGGTGTATGTTCTTCCAGGATCGCATATCTGGACTTTCCGTTGCTGCCTGCAACCTTTGTCATTTTCAGAGCACGGATATCTCTGGATACGGTAGCCTGCGTAACCTTAAAACCGGCCTCATTCAGTCTTGCTGCAAGTTCTTCCTGTGTATCGATCTCGTACTGACGGATCAGTTCGATAATTTTTTCATGTCTTGCTACTTTCAAAATTGAACCTCCTGCATCAGCTGTTACTCATTTTCTGTCTCAGAACCTCCACAAAGCTCAGATGGTTCAGCTTGAGGATTTTTGTCCTGACTGTGGCTTTCCGGATCACGATCCGGTCACCGGTGACCATGGATATCTGGGTATCCCCGTCGAAAGAGGCCACCGCTTTCTCAATGGTATTATGTCTTCCCTCACCGATCTCTACTGTAACTGCCTCTTCCCCGGAAAGAATGATACTTCGGGTGTTCATGGTATGGGGAGCGATGGGGGTCATGATCATCATACTGGCACTGGGAGAAACCACGGGACCTCCCGCTGACAGACTATATCCGGTAGAACCGGTCGGAGTGGAAATGATGATACCATCTGCATTGTATGAATTCATATATGCATCATTAACATAATTCTTGAAACGGATCACACGGAGATGTCCTTCTCTTCCGATCACAATGTCATTTAATGCGATATCTTTTCCAATAAGTTCTTCTCCACGATAGATCTTTCCTTCCAGCATCATACGATCTTCCAGCTCATAGTCATCTGACAGAAGCCGATCCAGAGCCGGATACACGGAATTTTTATCCACCTCGGCAAGAAATCCCAGAGTTCCCAGATTGATTCCAAGAAGAGGGATATCCAGATGCACCACATCCCTTGCAGCCTGCAGAAGTGTTCCATCTCCACCCAGTACAATAATGCACTGTGTATCCTGCGGAATCCCATCCGGGTCCGTATAATGATACGGTCCTTCCATTTTTTCGGTGATCTTCTGCACATGACACCTGGCACCATGCTTCTCCAGATAGGCAATGATCCTATTAGAAAATGTCAGTTCCGGATCCTTGGCACTGTTTGGAATTATATAAAATCTGTCCATATTGCTTCAGTCCTTTCCAAACATCAGTCCAGCTGTCCGTGGGCTTCCTTTACCACATCCTCTACGGATACGTCAAGACTCACAGGTACTTCTGTTCCTTCCGGATGTTTTTTCAGATGAAGGAGATATTCAATATTTCCTTCAGGTCCCTTGATGGGAGAAAAGGAAAGATGACAGGGCTCCATAAAAATGCTCATGGCATAATCTCTGACTTTCTCAATGACTTCTTCATGGACCTTCGGATCACGGACAACGCCTTTTTTTCCGACTTTTTCTCTGCCGGCCTCAAACTGAGGTTTGATGAGACATACGATCTCTCCGTCCTCTGTGAGAATGTTTCTTACAGGAAGAAGCACTTTTGTAAGGGAGATAAAAGAAACATCGATCGAAGAAAATGCTGCCGGACCTTCCAGATCTTCCGGTACCACATAGCGGATATTTGTTTTTTCCATGCATACAACTCTTGGATCATTCCTGAGTTTCCAGTCCAGCTGTCCATATCCCACATCAATGGAATAGACTTTGACCGCTCCGTTCTGAAGCATACAATCTGTGAAACCACCGGTGGATGCGCCTACATCCATGCACACCTTATCCTTCAGTGTCACGCCAAAATTTTTCATGGCTTTTTCCAGCTTCAGTCCGCCTCTGCTGACATAAGGAAGAGTCTTTCCTCTTACCTCCAGCTTGACAGTCTCAGCAAACATGGAGCCAGCCTTGTCTTCCTTCTGACCGTTGACATATACTTCCCCGGCCATGATATACGCTTTTGCTTTTTCGCGTGACGGTGCAAGTCCCTGTTCCACCATCATGATATCCAGTCTTTTTTTCATATTATCCTCCAACAGCCCGGCTCTTTATGTGCCGGGCTGTAAAATGCCTCACAGCTTCGTATTCTTCTGCAAAGGCTATGTCCTTTATTTTCTGTTATTCACAAGATTTTCCCAGCTCTGTTCTACCGCATCCAGGATTCCCTGTACATTTAAACCTATTTTCATTCGCTGACGGTCCACCGTTCCATGCTCAATAAAATGATCCGGTATTGCCAGTGGAAGAACTCTTACTTCCGGATGACAGGCTTCCATATAAGCAGATACATGTTCTCCGAACCCACCGCTTTTTACATTCTCCTCCACAGTGACCAAAAGACTGTGGTTCTGCGAAAGCCGATCAAGAAGCTCTGTATCCAGAGGCTTTACAAAACGGACATTGACAAACGTAGCTCCTGCTATTTTGTGATCTCTTATCTCTTCACAGACCTTCTGACAGACAGAAACCATGCTGCCAACCCCGAGAACTGCAATCTCACTGCCTGGAGTGATCACTTCACTTCTGCCCTTCTTAAGTGGCTCATGACATTCTTCCATATCGGTACATGCCAATCCTTTCGGATATCGGATCGCACAGGGACCATCCAGCTCTTCTACTGCAAATTTCAACATCTCCTCAAGCTCTTTTCCATTCTTGGGAGCCATAACTGTCATATTGGGAATCATGGACAGATAGGAAAAATCAAAGCATCCATGATGTGTTTCACCATCTGCTCCGACAAATCCTGCCCTGTCAATGGCAAAGATCACATGAAGATCCTGCATACATACATCGTGAAGGATCTGATCGATCCCTCTCTGCAGGAACGAAGAATATACCGCAAAAACCGGGATCATTCCCCCAAGTGCCATGCCTGCCGCAAAGGTTACTGCATGTTCTTCCGCAATACCCACATCAAAAAAACGCTCCGGGAATTTCTTCCGGAATCGGTTCAGTCCGGTTCCATCTGGCATAGCAGCTGTAATAGCAACTACTTTTTTGTTCTTCTCTGCCAAAGAACATATTGCACCGGAAAAATGATCCGTATATGTCGGCGCTGTTTTTGCTGCAAGAGGTCTGCCACTCTGGATGTCAAAAGGACCTGTTCCGTGAAAACGCTCCGGATGGGAAGATGCCGGTCCATAGCCTCTGCCTTTTTCTGTAAGGACATGGACAACAACCGGTCCCTCCACTCTCTTTGCCTCATTAAAAAGCTTCATCATCTGGCGCATATTATGGCCATCTACCGGTCCCAGATAAGTCAGCCCCATATTTTCAAAAAGCATTCCGGGAATGATCAGCTGCTTGATGCTGCTCTTGGTCTTTCGGACCGTATCTACCACGGCGGTTCCAACATGGGGAATCTTTTTGAGTGTTTTTGTCACGCCGATCTTCATTCCTGTATAAGTCTCAGCTGTACGCAGAGCGCTTAAATAGGTGGACATTCCTCCTACGTTCTTGGAAATAGACATGTTATTATCATTGATGATAATAATAAAATTAGTCTTCAGCTCAGCCGCATTGTTCAATGCTTCATAAGCCATCCCACCGGTAAGCGCACCATCTCCGATCACGGAAACCACATGGTATTTCTCTCCCATCAGGTCTCTGGCACGGACATAGCCAAGTCCTGCGGAAATGGAATTGGAACTGTGTCCGGTATCAAACGAATCACAGTCACTTTCATTCCTTTTTGGAAAACCGCTTAAACCTCCTTCTTTACGAAGATCCTTAAAGCCGTCTTTTCTTCCTGTAAGGATTTTATGTGTATAAGCCTGATGTCCCACATCCCAGATCAGCTTATCCTGTGGAAGATCAAGCACATTATGCAGAGCAAGAGTCAGCTCCACCACACCCAGATTGGATGCCAGATGGCCACCTGTCTCACTTACACTCTGGATCAAAAAGCTCCTGATTTCCTCGGCAAGGCGCGGAAAATCCTCCAATGAAACTTTATGAATATCATTTGGCTTTTTAATTTTTTCCAGAATCATTTGTACCCTTCCTTTGTTCTTTCTATTTCCTGCGGCTGACAAGACTTTCCACAAGAAGATCCAGAAATCCGTTCTTCCTGTCAAGGTCGTCTAAAAGTTCTACCGCATGGTCAGAAAGTTCTTTAACCCTGCTGGCTGCTGCCGGGGCTCCAACAAGGCTTACATAGGTAACCTTGTTGTTTTTTTCATCACTGTGGATCGGTTTTCCCAGTTCCTCCTGGGTACTGGTCACATCAAGGATATCATCCTGGATCTGAAAAGCCAGCCCGATGTTTTCTGCAGCCTGCTCCACAACCTTAAGTTCTTTCTCAGATGCCCCTGCCAGCACAGCACCGGTCATCATGGAAGCCTCGATCAATGCGGAGGTCTTGTTTTTGTAAATATAATCCAGCATCTTGTGTTCCAGAGGTTTCCCATCATTCTCCACATCAACACTCTGTCCACCAAGCATACCGTTGATGCCGGTCTTATCTGCAATGATCCGCATGGCGGCTATCACACGGTCTTTATCCTCGGTCAGATCAAAGGCGGAAAGCATCACTTCATAAGCTCTGTTAAGGAGTGCCACACCGCTTAAAACGCCCATGGCCTCTCCGTATACTTTATGTGTGGTCAGCCTTCCCCTTCGGTAATCATCGTTATCCAGTGCAGGGAGATCATCATGGATCAACGAATGTGTATGGATCATCTCCATAGCCGCCATAAAAGGCTCACAAAGCTTATCCTTTCCTCCAAACAGCTCGTAGGTTTCCCTGATCAGGATCGGGCGGAGTCTCTTTCCACCTGCCGTCATACTGTAATTCATGGCCTCTGCCATGGTTTTTGCAAAACCGGATTCTTCCGGAAGATATTCCCGGATCACATGTTCTGCTTCTTCTGTTCTTCTTTTCAGTTCTTCTTTAAAATTCACGAAATGTCCCATCCTCATTCATCTGAAGCATCTTTTTTTCTACAGTATCCAGTCTTCCGTTCAGATCCTTTAGGAGCTCCATTCCCTGTCTGTAGAGGCGGAAAGACTCCTCAAGAGGTGTTTCTTTATCCTCCAGCTTCCGGGCAAGCAGATCAAGCTCCCCAAAAGTATCTTCTATGGATTTCTCTTCTTTCTTTGCTTCTGCCATTATCGCTCTTCCTTCCTGATGCGATCCGCAACTGCTTCTATGACTCCATCGGTTACTGCAATGGAGATCCTGTCACCTTTTTTTATCTGACTGATCTCTGTCACCACATGTCCGTCTGAGTCGGACACAAATGCATATCCTCCATTTAGCTTTCTTAATGGAGAAAGTCCCTCAAACCGCTGGATCCATATTGCCAGTTCATGTCTTTTCTCTGTAAGCTTTTGTTCCATGGAAGAACGCAGGCATTCCTCCAGCTCCGATGCATACTGACGTTTTTCACGTAACATGGACTCCGGGCTCAGATACTGGAATCTGTTCTCATAGGCCTTAAGTTTTGCGGCAAAAAGTTCTGTCTTACTGTTCATGGCACGCTGCAGACGGTCTCCGTACATATGAAAGCTCTCCAGAACACTGCGAAAATCATCCACTGCCAGCTCTGCTGCAGCAGATGGTGTAGGTGCCCGCAGGTCTGCTACAAAATCCGCAATGGTAAAATCCGTCTCATGTCCCACTGCCGAGATCACCGGTGTCCTGCACTCAAAAATAGCACGGGCAACGCTCTCCTCGTTAAAGGCCCAGAGATCTTCAATAGAGCCACCTCCACGGCCGACGATGATCACGTCCACCCCTGCTTTATCCAGCATCCGGATTCCCTTTACGATACTCTGCGCCGCTCCCTCTCCCTGCACAAGTGCCGGATAAAGGATCACCTGCAGATATGGATTCCTTCTGCCTGCAATATTGCGGATATCCTGTACTGCTGCACCAGTAGGTGCTGTCACCACGCCAAGGGTATGAATAAAATGAGGAATGGGCTGCTTATATTCCTGTGCAAACATCCCCATATCCTCAAGTTCCTGTTTCAGTGCCAGATACCGTTCATAGAGGGCACCAGCACCTTCCAGTGTGATCTCTTTTGCATAAAGCTGATAACGCCCGTCTCTCTCATATACGTCTACAATTCCGCCTGCAACTACCTTATCCCCGTCCTTCATGCGAAAAGCAAGACCCCTACGGTGTCCCGCAAACATCACACAGCTTAATGTGCCTGTTTCATCCTTCAGGGAAAAATAAATATGTCCGCTGGTATGGTATTTACAGTTGGATACCTCTCCCTTTACATAGACTTTTCGGAGAAAGTAATCCTGGGTAAACATATTTTTGACATAATGGTTTACCTGACCGACAGAATAGACATTTCTCATGCGTTCTCTTCCGGGGCTTCTGCTGCCTTCTCTTCTGTATCAGCAGTCTCCTCCTCGTTTTTCTTCTCATCCTTCTCAGATGCGATCTTACCCAGTACTCCATTTACAAAGGAGCCGGAAGCATCTCCGCCAAATCTTTTGGCAAGTTCTACCGCTTCGTTGATAGCTACTCCTGTCGGTACGTCTGCATCATATTCCATCTCATATACTGCCAGACGAAGTGCCGCAAGATCCACACGGCTCATACGCTTTGTCTTCCATCCACGGCTTGCACTGTTCAGCTGTGCATCGATCTCTTCCAGATGTTCTTTCACATGTGCGTACTTCTTCTTCATATATTCCTGGTCCTGTTCTGAAAGTTCTCCAAGACCTTCAAAATAAAGAGAGAGCTGTTCTGTCATCTCTTCTTCTGAATTAAACTCTGTCATAAACATAAGTTTAAATACATGTTCTCTCTGTTCTCTTCTTCTCATAATTTCCTCCTAAGACGGAAAAAAGGAAAGGTTTACTTTCCTTTTTCGTTCTCCATATCCACGCTGGCAATATGAATATTTACATCTGCAACCTCAAGTCCTGTCATATTCTCAATAGCGGATTTAACCTTCTCCTGAACCTTCTTGCTTGTCTCAAGAATGTTTCTGCCATACTCGATATTCAGTGACAGATCCACGGTAACGACTCCTTCCAGAATGGTTACTCTCACGCCCTTGGACAGATTCTTCTTTCCAAGTTTACTTACCAGCTCATTGGTGATATTTCCTGCCATGGAAGCAACTCCATCCACATCTGTTGCTGCAAGTCCTGCAACGATCGCAACAACTTCATCTGCAATGTGAACTTCACCGATTCCGCCCAAATCCTGTATCTTATATGTTGTTCTTTTTTCTGCCATGGGAAACCCTCCTACGGATATAATATTTTTGTTCGTAATTTTATACTATTATATCAAAAAAAGTTATGAAATAAAAGGGCTTATTTACTGAATTCTGTCAGTACCAGATCAGGGTTTCTGTCCTCAACCATGCCAACACTCCATGCATTGACAAAGAGCAGCAACGGATTTCCCTTAAGGTCTGTGACTTTCTTCATATCAGAAGTTCCCACGATCTTGTCTACTTTTACAGTCTCCTTGTTGGCGATCCAGCGGATATGCTCATATGGAAGTGTTTCCAGACGGATATCTACATTATACTCATTCTCCAGACGGTATTTCAGGACATCAAACTGCAGAATACCTACAACACCCACAATGATCTCTTCCATACCGGTGTTAAACTCCTGGAATATCTGGATCGCACCCTCCTGGGCGATCTGGTTGATACCTTTTACGAACTGTTTTCTCTTCATGGTATCGATCTGGCGCACACGTGCAAAATGCTCCGGCGCGAAGGTCGGGATTCCCTCAAAAGCAAATTTCTTTCCAGGTGCGCAGATAGTATCCCCAATAGAAAAAATACCCGGGTCAAAGACACCGATGATATCACCTGCATAAGCCTCGTCCACAACATGACGGGATTCTGCCATCATCTGCTGCGGCTGAAGAAGTCGCATCTTCTTGTCTCCCTGCACATGATAAACCTCTTTTGTCGCATCAAACTTACCTGAACAGATCCTCATAAATGCGATACGGTCTCTATGAGCCTTGTTCATATTCGCCTGGATCTTAAATACAAAGGCTGAAAAATCATCACTCATAGGATCTACCGGTCCGCAGTCTGCAGTTCTCGGAAGTGGAGAAGTGGTCATCTTCAGGAAATGCTCCAGAAATGTTTCCACACCAAAGTTGGTAAGAGCAGAACCGAAAAATACCGGTGTCAGCTGTCCTTTGCTGACCTCTTCCTGAGAAAACTCCGCACTTGCGCCATCCAGAAGCTCGATTTCTTCCATCAGCTGCTCTTTCTGCTCAGGATCCATGATCTCATCTGCACGAGGATCATTAATATCAATCTCCTCTATCACACCTTCCTTGGTGCCCTTCTGTGTATCGGAGAAGGTAAGGATCTTCTTTGTATTACGATCAAACACGCCCCGGAATTTCTTACCGGAGCCGATTGGCCAGTTGATCGGACAGGTTGCAATACCAAGCTCTTTTTCGATCTCATCCAGAAGATCAAAAGTATCGTTGGCATCTCTGTCCATCTTATTGATAAAAGTAAAGATCGGAATGTGTCTCATAACACAGACCTTGAAAAGCTTACGGGTCTGTGCCTCAACACCCTTGGATCCATCGATGACCATAACTGCTGAATCCGCAGCCATCAATGTACGGTAGGTATCCTCGGAGAAATCCTGATGTCCAGGTGTATCCAGAATGTTGATACAATATCCGTCATAATGAAACTGAAGAACGGATGAAGTAACGGAAATACCTCTTTCCTTCTCGATCTCCATCCAGTCTGATACTGCATGGCGGGCCGTAGCCTTACCCTTTACACTTCCGGCCAGATTAATGGCCCCTCCATACAGCAGAAATTTTTCTGTTAATGTTGTTTTACCAGCATCCGGATGAGAGATGATGGCAAATGTTCTTCTTTTTTCTATTTCTTTCGTATACTTCGACACGTGAGCCTCCTGTATATTCTCTGATATCTCTATTTTACTATAACCTTTCCTATTCTAGTATAGACAAGGCTTTGCTGTCAAGGCAATTCAGTCGTAAATTCCCTCTGTATCAATAGTCTGATCGTTCTGGATATCTGCAGCCGTCTCTGCGTCCTCAGATGTTTGATCCGCCGGATCGCTTTCCACAGATGCAGCGGTATCCTGCACCTCCTCACCTGTACTTTCCGCATTATCCTCTGCACCTCCCGTATTTTTTTCAGCTTCATCTGCAGTATTTATGACATCCGATGCATTTTTACTTTGACTCAGAGGCGTGATCACAATGCTCTCTGCTGTCACACCGGTTTTCCTCTTTACAATATCCTCGATCTGTGCACGTTTTGCATCCTCCAGATCTGCATCCGGCACCACAACATCCGCAGTTTCACCCGTCAGATTTACGATCACATTTTCAAAGCCCTTCGCCTCCAGAAGAAGCTCTGCAGCCGCCTCTTTTTCTGTAAGATCTGTCATGGAAACCATTGTGTTAATAGCATCCTGTTTTTCCTCATCGCTGATGTCTTTATTACTGATGATCGCCTGCAGGTCCGCTTTGTTCTGGGAACGCACCTGCTCCCTGCTGACTTTTGCCTGTGCTGCAAAATCCGAAGCACCGGTAAGTACGGCCTCGCCCGGGGATGCGGTATCCATCACCTCCGACTGGGTTGTGCCATCTGCCCCGTTCTCATCCAGAAGGGCTGTTTCATCGGTCAGGTCATAATCCACGTCATCCAGGATACTGCTGCTGTCTGTACTCGTCTCCTTATCCTTAAATCCCAGATCCACATCTGCGAAATTCAGATATCCGGCCACAGCAATGAGAATGGCCAGCGAGGTGATGATTACCTGATTTTTCTTCATGATCTTTTTCACTTCTACTCTCCTCATTTCATTTTCATTATTCTAATTTTATTAGCGTCGATCTGAAATAATGCCATAATTGCCTGCTGAATATTCTGGACTGTCACTGCGCTGCCTGCTCCCTGGGCCGCCACCAGTACACCGGTAACTTCATTTTTGCTGCTTATGGAAAAGTTTTCTGTATTTCCCTCATCCCCGGTCATAATGATCACTTCCACTTCTCCGACTCCTTCCACATTGGAAAGCAGTTCCTCAAGGCGGCTCTCCAGGCGGGTTTTCTCCGCATTCTGATCCTCTGCTGTTTTACTGTTCTTTCGAGTTACCGGAAGTCCTGCCACCAGAAGAAGGATTCCCAGAAGAAGGAAAACTCCCCACTCCTTCCATCCCATCCTCAGAAGCCAGGATCTGATACTGTCCTTTCCTGAGTCCGCAGATTCTTTCGAGCTCATTTTTCACCGCCTCCCTCTGTTTTTCTGTGACTGTTCCATAAAGTGTTATGGTCAGCTGAAGCTCTTTTTCCATATCTACTTCTGTTTTTGCCGAAAAAACCCCTTCTTTCCTGAGGATACCCTGAACCTGATCCTTCAACTCCTGTTCATATGCTCCTTTAAGAAATGTTTCCCTTATTCCTTCTGCTTCTGTCTTCATACGTACCTGTTCTTCTCTCCCATAATTATTGCTGAATCCGGACAGAAGTTCTTCACTTTTTCCCACTACGGCAAATATAGGCGTACAGATCAAAAGCACCAACAGAAGTCCCATAAACAGCCGTATATACTGCTCATAACGCTTATCAGGCAGAATATGCAGAAGTGCTGTAGTAAGTACATGAAAAAAAGCCAGGCTTTTCATCCACTGATAAAGTTCTGTTCTCATCCCAAGCCTCCTCCTGCCATCAGGATCAGAAATGTAAGCATACATAAAATTTCCGCAGTAAACAGGATTCTCATCAGAAGTGCACATCCCTCTGCCATGGTGCCAAAGGCTTCTACCAGCCGTTTGTCTGATACAGGCTGCGCCGCAGCCGCCAGAAAGCGATAGGTCAGTGACAAAAGTCCATATCGGACCAATGGCCCCGCCCCCACCGCCAGGATCACCAGTAAAAGCGCAATGCCCAGACTGTTTCTTACAAGAACAGCTGTGGTAAGGACCAGTTCCGTAACTGCATTTACCGCGCTCCCGATCCCAGGAAGAGCACCTGCAGTTTTTCCCACAGCACTCCGCTTCAGAGAATCCATTACCGGAGCTACAAGCCCACGCACCACCTGCAGTCCTGCTGCCACTCCAAGTAATGTCCGAAGCCCCCAGGAGATCACAGTCTCGATCAGCTCAGCCATTTTTCCCAGCATTTCTTCCCTGGAAAGATGATTTACAAATTTCAGAAGAATATATAAACTCACTCCGGGAAGCAGTACTCGTTCCAGGATCCATTGAAAAAGCCACACCAGAAGCAGTACTCCCTGATAAAAAGCAGCTGCACTGGATGCACCTGACGCTGCTGCCACTGCCATAAAATACACCGGTGAGAGTTCCTTCATAAACTCTGTGATCCACGCAAGCATTGAAAGCAGTGATGCACTCAAACCGGAAAAACTGTTCATCAGAAGAGTAAAAACAAGAAGATACACCACATAAAAACTGATCTCTCCCACCTGCCCGTTATCAAAGGCACCGGCAAACCCGGAAAAAACGGCAGCGAACAACAGTAGAAGCAACAACTTCACAATCAGCTCTTTTTCTCTTTCAATACCATAAAAAAGGAGACTGTGCAAAAATTCCCGCACACTCTCCTCCGAAAGCACCTCTTCCCCTGACAACAGTCTGTGAAACGCTTCTGCAACAGAAAATGTTTTTTCTCCAAGCATCTCATCTACCATGGACTGCAGGTCGGTAAGCTCCATCTGATCTGTGATCTGTTGTTCCGCCGAAGAAGCATAAACGATCACACCGCCAAAACAGCTTATAACTACAGCCAGAAACAGGGCTGCACAAATCTCTGACCAATATCTTTTCATGCAAGAAATCCCTGTATGGTATCCAGCAGTGCCAGAAGAACCGGCATACTTAAAACCATTACAGATAACCGGCAGAACAGTTCGATCTGTGCACCAGTGGATGAATATCCTGCATCTCTGCATATACCGGATGAAAATTGTCCGATATAGGTGATCCCGATCATCTTCAGCAAAGTAGTAATATAGCTTCCATCAATCGGAAGACTCTGTTTCAGTCTCTCCAGAGACTGGAACAGATAGCTGATCTTCCCTACCGCTAATCCCAGTATCACAAGACCTATTCCCATCGTAACAAGGCTTACATACTCCGGTGCGCGGTCTTTCAGAAGAATCCCCAGAAGAACCCCTGCCGCTCCCAGAACAGAAATCTTCAGAATATCCACGGTTCTTTCCCTCCCCTACAGTACAAAAAGCTGCTGGATATTTTTAAAAAGTTCATAAATATACGGCACGATCCAGAACAGTACTAAAAGAAGTCCTGAAAAACTCACCAGAAAAGCCTGTTCCTCCCTTCCGCTATGTTTCAGGATCTGAGAAAGAACAGAGACCAGGATCCCTACTGCACCGATCTTAAATATGATACTGACCTCCAAATGATCCCTCCTTTTCTTCTGAAAGCCTGTCCTTCCTACTACTGTCTGATAAACAATACTATACCAGGAGAACCGCAAGCAGCAGGCCTCCAAGAATCCCAATTCCCTGGTACAGTTTTTTCTTTCCGGAAACCTCCGCTTTCCGCTTCAAAATCTCTGCTTCCAGATTATTTTCATACAGGGAAAGCTGTCGCATCTGCATTTCCAGATCCATATAGCCCAGATATTCTCCGAAAGAAAAAAAAGCGTCCTTTTCCCCATGGGTAAGGCAGCTTTTTTTCAGGGCGCTTTCCGCACATTCCCTGCATATCTGTGAAAGTTTTTCTCCTGTTCCCGCTTTCATCCTGTCCGCGGCACTGATAAGAAACTCTCTGTATTTTCCATTCATTCTTCCTGCTGCTCCATAAAAAGCATCCGGCAGTGATGCATTCCCGCAGCGGATCTCGCCTTTCAGGCAGATCACCATCTGGAGCAGTTTTTCCAGTATGCGGATCTGCTCCGAAAGTCTCATACTTCCGGAAAATCCCATTCCGGCTCCTGCCGCCACTACCAGAATACATCCTACAATCCGGTACATAGGCATTTCCCATTTTCATCATAGATTCCTTCCACGATTCCTGCACGTTCATGCTTTCCCAGAAAAATATATCTCTGGAAAACCCGCGCTTCCCACAATTTCCGGAAAAACGGCTGGGATAATGTTTCTTCCATGGAAGCTCCATGTGCAGTTGCGATCAGACGACATCCACAGTGGATAACTGATTCCACAGCCTTGAAATCTTCTTCTTTTCCAAGTTCATCCACAGCAACCACAACCGGCGACATTGACCGGATCAGCATCTGCATCCCTTCTGCTTTCGGACAGCCGTCCAGGATATCCGTACGCATTCCAAGGTCATTCTGAGGGATCCCCTGATAGCATCCGGCCAGCTCACTGCGCTCATCGACTACTCCTACCGTAACACCGGAAATATTTCCCCATCCATTACTCATCTGCCGGATGATATCCCGAAGAAGCGTGGTCTTCCCACATCTGGGCGGAGAAACGATCAAGGTATGCATGATCTGCTCTCTTGTCTGGATATAGGGCAGCACTTCTTCTGCACATCCCTGGATCTCATGTGCCAGACGGACATTGATGCAGGAAATATATTTCATCCCACGGATACGGTTTCCGTCCAGGATCACCTTTCCGGTAACTCCTACACGGTGCCCGCCCTGTACACTCAAAAACCCCTGGCGAATCTCATCTTCATAAGCATACAGGGAATAGCCGCTGACATACTCCAGTGTTTCCTTAAGATCTTCCCGCGTAACCAGATAAGGTTCTGTATCTTTTTGCCGGAGGAAACATTCTCCCCCATCATAAGTGAGGAACAGAGGTCTTCCCACGCGGAGACGTATCTCATATAATTTATCATAATCAAGGTCTGCATCCACCAGAAGCTGGCGGACATTACTGGCAAACAGGTTCTGGATCTGGTTTGCGTCCATGTTTTCACCTCTTACACTTAAATATATTGCGGACATGCCGGATTTAGTACCTGTTGTCTTTTTTGATGCTCTCTCGTTTTTTCTTTATTCCGACAGAAAAAAAAGACTTTCTTCTTCGTCATAGGTCTCCATCTTCGAAAGATTCAGCTTCAGAACCCGATCCACAATATTTACGGAGGACGCACGGTATGCATAGGCACAGGATTCAAACATCACATAAAGACTGTCACCCTCCACCACGATCTGTTCCAGTCGTTCCGGAAAACGATAAGTTCTGGCAGAATTCTCGTTTACATACAAACGCTTATCGGATTGTTCATAAAACACCAGCCTGGATGGCAGGATTCCAAAAGAATGAGAGATCAAAAGCTTATCATTATAAAAAGCAATTCCCTGAACCTGCTCCGATATGGTGGAATAATCCAACGGAACTGCCATTTCAAAATCCATGCCCAGTTTCTCGTCCATGGTATTGATCAGTTTTCCCTCTTCGTCAACTCCGTATCGTGCAATTACACTTTCGTTATATTTTTCAAAGCAGCCTACATACAGACACCCCTCATAAAAGGTCATAAAAGAATCTCTCACGATCCCATAAAGACTGACTATCTGGAAAGTATCCACCGGCAGATGGCTGTCATCATAATCGTAGGCTTCTATTGTATCCATCTTTATACTCACTGCCTGTGCGATCCCGTTGATATTGGAGGAATACCATAATAACTTATGCTCCGGGTCATAGGCAAGTCCTCCCACATGAGGCTGTCCAGGCAGTATCACTTCTTTAATAAAATTATGATTTTCCTTATCGATCACATAAATGACCGAATTATGTTTCTGTGTGCTGCAGTAAGCGCTGACCAGCACATAATCCTCTGTAACCGCCAGTCCCTGAGGCGTCATGGATGTACACATGGCAGGAGTGGCACCCTTTTTTGTGAGCAGCGTCCTGGTATTCTTCAGCCCGGGAATGACATATGTTCCATATTCCTTCTCTTTTTCTCTCCCATCAAAGGCAAAATAAGAAAAATCCTCTTTCTGGGAAAGCATCTGTTTCTGTCCCCGCAGTGTATACACTGCAGCACCTCGGTTTGTCACCACAGCTTTTGTGGGCAGCTCAGTTTTTGCACGGTAAACAAATGCATATAAAAAATAACATATGCACAGCACAAAAACAACTGCCAGGATCTTCAGAATGAAAATCCTGAAGCTGCGTTTCATCTCTTTGTTCATTTCATCGTCTCTATTTGCTATCTCAAAATGATGTCTTCGTATTCAAATCGTAATTCCAGGCTGTCTCTGGACCAGATCGCACCACTGTATCCCGGTTCCAGCTCCAGCATTATGTAATTTCCCTTATCCATGGAAATCGTACGCAGATCCCTGGACAGTCCCTCTCCGGTCCATTTGATATATGCCTCTCTCAAAACCCACTGGGCAAAAAAGGCTTTCTCCATATCATCTGCATCCAGGATTTCCCGTATCATATCTGCCGGTACCATTCTTTCAAGGAGCCGTTCGTAATTTACCTTCTTGTGGATCTGCACATCAATGCCCACCTCTTCTCCGGCAAACAGACACATCACATATTTTCCGGAATGTGTGATATTATAATGAATTCTTGGAAGCAGGGTAAAAAACGGTTTCCCATGTTCCCCCTTTGACCGAGGCTCAAAAGCAAGCTTCCGTCCAAATTCCCGCTCAAGTCCGATTTCCAGAAGCTTTTCCCCGATCATATGCTCCATGTTCTTGCTGTTATATTCATCTCTGATCTTCGTATAATAAATAATCCCATTCATAATCCGGCCTCCTCAAGAAAACGGGACGGTTCCCGTTCCTTCTCATACTGCTGTCTTACATAATACAGGCAGAGTTTCTTCTTTGCCCGTGTCATACCAACGTAGAAAAGCCTCCGTTCTTCCTCCAGATGTGCCTCCAGGACTGCCTTCCGATAAGGCATGCTGCCTTCATTTACATTCATGATATATACATTGTCATATTCCAGACCTTTGACCGCATGAAGAGTGGATATCACCACTCCTTCCCGTTTCACATCCTGTTTCTTCGCCTGTTCTTCCAGCTTTCTGGTATACTCGTCCATATAGGCCATCCATTCTTCCAATGTTTTCATTCCTCTGGCACTTTCATGGATCCGGTTCAGGGTTTCCATAAGCTCTTCCGGTTTTATTTTACGATACCTTGCATATTCCTGCAAGTATTCTTCGTATCCCATGCCATTCCGGATAAAATTAATGGCTGCATAAGGGGCCATAGTCTTTAAGATCCGAAGATGTGTCTCCATCGTTGTGATCCTGTCACACATCCAGTCTTTGTCTTTGTAAAACTCTCCCAATGCTTTAAAATCAACGTTTTTTTCTGTCAGAGCATCTCTGGCTATGTATCGGTTTGGCCGGTTCATGATCTCCAGAAATGTACTGCGGCTCCGGTCTCCTTCTGCCATTTTCAAATAAGCGATCATATTCCGGCAGATCCAGTGTCGGAACAGGTTGGGCAGTTTTTCCTTCATAGTGAAAGGAACCCCATACTCCATCAACGCAGCGACCAGTCCTTCGGTTTCCTGATTAGTCCTGAAAAGCAGCGCTGTATCTTCAATATTATCCCCTTCTTCCATCCGGTTCCGCAGCAGGCCTGCAACTGCCATATATTCGTCTCTGGGATTTCGGAATTCTTCTACCTGCACCGGATCTCCCGGTTCATTTGGTGTGGAAAGTTTTTTTGCATAACGGTTTTCGTTATGATCGATCACCTTCATGGCTGTATCCAAGATATTTCCACTGCACCGGTAATTGATATTCAGGATCACTGTCTCCGCATTTTTAAAATCTTCCGGGAAATTCAGCATGATCTCCGGGCGAGCGCCACGGAAATGATAGATAGACTGATCATCATCTCCCACCACAAACAGATTGTTCTCCGGTGCTGCCAGCATCTTCACGATATCATACTGAAGATGATTGATATCCTGAAACTCATCCACCAGAATATAGTGAAACTTTTTCTGCCATGCAGACAGGATATCTTTTCGTTTTTTCAGAAGTTCATAACAACTCAACAGCATATCATCAAAGTCAAGTTTTCTTCTTTCATTCAGGACTTTTCGATATCCCTGAAAGATCTGTCGGAACACTTCATCCGGGCAACAGGAAGAATAATAATGCTCCAGAGCGATCCTTCCACCCTTTACAACACTGATCTCCTTGGCAATATCTTCCACAAAATCCCCTTCCTGGGACTGTTCTGCAGCACAGTTTACCACCAGTTCTCTTAAGATCGCATATTTTTCTTCTTCTGACAGGATATTTCCTCCATTCAGACCATAAGCCTGTTTGAGGATCCCGTAAAACACTCCGTGAAAAGTCCCGAAAGTAACGCCGGTTCGCTGAACACCGGTAAATTTCAGAAACCGTTCTTTCATTTCCACTGCTGCTGCCCTGGAAAAAGTCACAACAAGAACAGAGGAAGCCGGTATCTTCCCTTCCTGGATCATATGTGCTGTTCTTTCTACTATGACGGAAGTTTTCCCCGAACCGGGGCCTGCCAGAACCATCATAGGTCCTGACAGGTGGGCGATCGCCCTTTTCTGAGATGGATTTCGTTTCATAACTGGATTATCGATCACACTCTTATTTATTTTCAAGCTTTTCGATTGCTGCATGTACACGTTTCAGTGTCTCTTCCTTGCCAATGATCTCCATGATCTCTGTTGCACCGGCCGGTGTCATCTGCTTGCCGGATACTGCTGTACGAAGCGGCCACATAACATAACCATTTTTATATCCGTGCTCCTTTACAAAAGCGCTTAAAGATGCATACAGCGGATCATTGGTATAATCCTCCTGTGCTTCCAGTACCGGAAGCACTTCCTTGAGAACTGCAAGAGAAGTCTCCTCTGTTGTTTTCATCTTTTTGTGGCGGTACATCGCACTGTCATACTCCGGAACTGCCTCAAAGAAATCTACAAGCTCCGGAATATCCGGGAATACTTCAATTCTGGTCTGAACCATTCCTGCGATCTTCTTAAGATCAAAGTCTTTTTTCAGAACTTCTTTCAGATACGGAAGTGCTCTCTCATAGAATGCCTCCGGATCCATCTTCTTGATATACTCACCATTCATCCATTTCAGCTTGGCAATGTCAAAAACTGCCGGTGATTTGTTGATATGATGATAATCAAATGCCTCCACAAGCTCCGGAAGAGAAAAGATCTCACGGTTGTCTGCCGGGCTCCATCCAAGGAGTGCAACATAGTTGATCACTGCCTCTGTCACAAATCCCTGATCGATCAGATCTTCATAGGAAGAATGTCCACATCTCTTGGAAAGCTTTTGATGTGTCTCGTCTGTGATCAGCGGACAGTGAACATAGGTCGGGATTTCCCATCCGAATGCCTCATAAATACGATTATACTTCGGTGAAGAGGAAAGGTATTCGTTACCTCTTACAACATGTGTGATTCCCATAAGGTGATCATCAATTACATTTGCGAAGTTGTAGGTCGGATAACCGTCAGATTTGATCAGGATCAAATCCTCCATCTCCTCATTGTTAACGGTGATATCTCCGTAAATAACATCATGGAATGTAGTGGTTCCCTCTGTTGGCATATTAAAGCGGATAACATGCGGCTCACCTGCATCCAGACGGCGCTGAACCTCTTCCTTGGAAAGATGGAGACATCTCTTGTCATAAATAGAGATCTCCTTACCTGCAACAGTACGTTTCATGCTTTCCAGTTCTTCCTTGCCGCAGAAGCAGTAATATGCATCTCCCTGCTCAATAAGCTGTTTGGCATATTTCAGATACATGCCTGTTGCCTGACGCTCGCTCTGTACATACGGGCCAAATCCGCCATCCTTGTCCGGTCCCTCATCATGGAGAAGTCCTGTTTTCTCAAGAGTACGGTAGATGATATCTACAGCTCCCTCCACATAACGTTCCTGGTCTGTATCTTCAATACGGAGGATAAAATCTCCGCCTTCATGTTTTGTGATCAAATAAGCATAAAGAGCTGTTCTTAAATTACCCACATGCATTCTTCCTGTAGGGCTCGGTGCAAATCTTGTTCTGATCTTTGTCATTTCTTTTCTCCTCGTTTTTGTTGTTTCTCTTTATAGGTGCTATTATATACCCAAATCCTTCAAAATGTCCATAGGTTTTCCGGCGGAATACCCTGCCATCCCTCTCATGTATCTTCGCATATACAAAAAAATCCTCTGAGACACTGTCGTCCCAGAGGATCCTAGATTTCTGCTTATGCTTCTACGCCTTTGTTCTTAAGATAATCGATCACATCTCCAACTGTGTTCAGATCTGTAAGCTCCTCTGCCGGGATCTCAACATTGTACTCATCCTCAAGAGCCATGACCAGTTCAAACAGGTCAAGAGAATCTGCACCAAGATCATCCTTGAAAGATGTCTCCGGTGTGATTGTAGATGCCTCACAATTTAACTGCTCTGCAAGCATTTCTTTCATTTTTTCTAACATGTCTTATTCTCTCCTTTAATCGTTACAGATCGAATCTGTTTCCTCTTTTTGAGCAAAGTATATAGTCTGCAAAAACAGTTGTCAAGAGGATTTTCCCAAAAAATGGCTCCAGGGCAAAAATATTTTGATTTTAAAACTATTTTACTCTTGAAATTTTATCTGACGGGCCACGCTGAGAGCTATTGCCATCTCCAGCATCAGGAACACAATGGACGTTCCTCCGTAACTGATAAAGGGCAAGGTGACACCTGTATTGGGCATCAGATTCAGTACAACGGCAATGTTAAGGATCACCTGCAGCGCAATATGTATAAAAATCCCGGTAACGATCAGTGAGCCAAACAGATCCGGTGCATTCTGCGCAATAAAAAACAACCTGTACAAAAGATATCCGAACAGGATCAGTACAAAAATCCCTCCGAAAATTCCAAGCTCCTCACAGATAATGGAAAAGATCATATCATTTTGTGCTTCCGGAACACTTCCAAGCTTCTGGATACTATTTCCAAGCCCGCGGCCAAAAAGCCCTCCGGAGCCAATGGCATACAATGCCTGCAGCGTCTGATAACCGCCTTCATCGGAATATTTCTCAGGCTGAAGCCATACAAGTACTCGCATAACACGGAAGCTGTCACTATTCTTGGTCGTCGCAACCAGAAAAAGTACTCCGATCACAATAAGGATCACTCCTGCCGCTGCCACAGCAATAAACGGACGCATATCCGGATGTGCCACAAACACCATTCCAACTGTTATTCCCAAAATGATCATGGCTGTACTCAGGTTATCTGTAAGTATATAAGCCGCAAGCGCAAGTCCTGCCCCCGGAAGTCCCAGGATCATACAGCTCTTTAAAGTTTTCACCTTTCGTCCCATTTTTCCGATCATGTAAGCCATCATGATAATAACCGCGATCTTTGCCAGCTCGGCAGGCTGAAAGTTGATCGGTCCGATATACAGCCATCTGGTAGCACCATGAGAGGAATGTCCCAGCGGAGTCCGCACAAGTCCCATAAGGATCAGCGAAGCCACATACAACGCAGTTGTAAAAGGAAGAAGGATATGATAATCCAGTATTTTTGAAATAAATAACGCTCCGATCAGACATGCTGCACTGATCAGTGCCTGTTTCTTAAAATAAAACATATCGTTGCCATAATTCACTTCTGCCATATATGAACTGGTGCTGTAAAGCATGACCAGTCCAAAGCACACCAGCAGTACAATAACAGCTACCAGATTATAATCATAATAATCAGATTTCTTATTCTGCTTTTTTCTGTTAAGCAGAGTTTTTTTCATTCTATCACCATCGCTTTCTGTATCTGCGAAGAATTTCCTGATATCCACGAGTAATAAAGAAAGTAAAAAAAATTCCCGGAAAGCCGCATAAATGCTGTCTTTCCGGGACGTTCCATAAATGGACCTGAGGGGAATCGAACCCCTGTCCGAAAGCCTATCCCTTAAGGCATCTCCCATCACAGTCGCTGATTTAACATTCCCTCAGCAGTACGCCCACCGACAGGCTTACTGCTTCAGTAGCTTCATGATACATCTACCAGGGCAAAGCTTACCCGGCAAGGTTTCTCACATGGTCGACGCCAGATTCCCGATGTGTGAGTGCAACGGGGCTGACGAGCAGCTTAGGCTGCTAACGCTAACTTTTCGTCTGCGTTTATATTTAATTCCCGGTTGGTACGCAGTCCAGGAGTCTGCGGATGGCTTCCCTAACTTCAAAGCCCCCGTCGAAACCAGTACAAGCCCTTAAAAGACTTCTGTGACCGGATCATTTCCGGTCATCTCTGGTGGACAGACGAACTTCTTAGTCAGTTTTTTGACTGGGTTTAATTATACCAGAATGATTTTTCGTGTCAAGGATATTTCAAAAAAAGTCCAGACTGTACCGTTTTTTCTTACCTGTACAGTCTGGAATATGCATTCAAACTTTGGTATTTTAAATACTGTCAAAATGATCTTTTAATTTTATGGCACAAAAAAACCCGCTTACGCGGGTTTTTTGCTGCATTATACACGTGAGAGATACTCACCTGTTCTTGTATCGATTTTCAGTTTGTCGCCCTGATTTACGAACAGAGGAACCTGAACCTGTGCACCAGTCTCAACAGTTGCCGGTTTGGTAGCACCCTGTGCTGTATTTCCTGCGAATCCTGGCTCTGTCTCAATAACCTCAAGCTCTACAAAAAGAGGTGGCTCGATTGCGAATACCTCTCCGTTATGAGAGCAAACCTTAACCATCTCATTATCCTTAACAAATTTCAGAGAATCGCCAACCTGCTCCTCTGTAAGACCAACCTGATCATATGTCTCTGTATTCATGAAGTAGTATAAACCACCATCCTGATACAGATACTGCATATCTACACGCTCAATACGTGCTGCCGGGAATTTCTCTGTAGGACGGAAGGATTTCTCTACTACAGAGCCTGTGATAATGTTCTTGTATTTTGTTCTTACAAAGGCTGCGCCTTTTCCTGGTTTTACATGCTGGAATTCAACGATCTGACATACGTTTCCATCAATTTCAAGTGTGATACCATTTTTGAAATCACCTGCTGAAATCATAAATATTTCCTCCTTAATATATGCGGTTCTTTTTCGCTATGGATTATTCTATAATACCTTTTGCCATTTTTCAACTGTTTTTTTGTTTAAGCCTTCAATTTTTCTTCAATTTCTGCGATCAGCTCATCAAAAGGCTTCACTCCTGTGACAACTTTAATGTCCGCAAACTTCTCATAAACCGGATCTCTCTGTTTCAGAAGTTTCTTGATCTTCTCTTCTTTATTCTCAGTTCCTTCCAATGTGGGATTGTTACTTCCTTCCAGACGTTTGATCAACGTTGCAGCAGATCCCTTCAGATAGATGATCGTTCCCATACTCTGGAGATATTTCTGGTTCTGCTCCTGAAGAGGCAATCCCGCACTTACAGAGATTACCTTCCGTTCGCTGTCTGTGGACAGTTCCTTGACTGCCATAGTCTCCAGCGCACGGTAAAATGCTTCTCCAAAGCGTTCAAATACCTCCTTTACTGACATGTTCATTTTTTTCACGATCAGTCTGTCCACGTCAATAAACGGAAGCCCCAGGTCCTTCGCCAGTCTCTTTCCAACTCGTGTCTTTCCTGAACCCATAAAGCCGATGATTACAATATGGTTCATGAATTCTTTCCCTCCTCTTTTTGGTAAAAATGTAATACTATTTTTTCCAGATATCGCTTCAGTACGATCTGGATCTCCTCTTTTGGATGAATCGGTTTCACAAGGATCGTCCGGATCCCTGCTCTCTTTGCTCCATAAATATCCGTAAACAACTGATCTCCTATAAAGATCGTCCTGTCAAGATCGATTCCGATCACCTGGCAGGCTTTTTTATAATTTTTCACAGCCGGTTTATGGGCATTTTCTATAAAATCCCCCTCTACTGCTTTGGCAAAGGGCTCCACACGAGGTTTCTGGTTATTGGATACAAAGCAGTATCGAAACCCGAGAGCCCTCAGCTTTTCAAACAGTTTCTTTGCCCGGTCATCTGCCGGTGCACCGTGGGGAACAATGGTATTATCGATATCAAAGAGCAGCCCTCTGTATCCTTCTCTGTAAAGCTTCTCATAATCGATCCCATACGCAGAATCCAGATATTCATCCGGAAAAAAGCATCTGAACATCTATTCCACCTCAGTCCTTTCCTATCGCTCGCAAAGAGGAATATACTCTGCTTCCGGAAGGACATTCTTATATGCGGGACGGATGATCTTATCCACATTGATAAGCTCTTCCATACGATGTGCGCTCCAGCCTACGATACGTGCAATAGCAAACATCGGTGTGTAAAGCTCCAGCGGCAGATCCAGCATGCTGTAAACAAATCCGCTGTAAAAATCCACATTGGCACTGACACCCTTATAGATCTTACGCTCCTCTGCGATAACCTTTGGTGCAAGACGCTCTACTGCAGCATACAGCTGATAATCCTTCATTCTGCCCTTTTCTCTTGCAAGCTGTTCCACATAGCCTTTAAAGACTTCTGCACGTGGATCTGAAACAGAATAGATCGCATGTCCCATACCATAGATCAGTCCACGTTTATCAAAGGCCTCTTTATGAAGAAGCTTCTTAAGGTATGCACTGATCTCCTCTTCATCACTGTAGTCATGTACGTGTTTACGCATATCGTTAAACATTTTTACGACTTTGATGTTGGCACCGCCGTGTTTCGGGCCTTTCAGAGAACCTAGTGCTGCCGCGATCGCAGAATACGTATCTGTCCCGGAAGAGGAAACCACATGTGTAGTAAAAGTAGAGTTATTACCACCGCCATGCTCCATATGAAGGATCAGAGCAATATCAAGGATCTCTGCCTCCAGTGCCGTATACTTCTTATCCGGTCTTAACAGACGCAGGATATTCTCAGCTGTGGAAAGCTCCTTTTTAGGCTGATGGATATAAAGACTCTCGCCTTTCTCATAGTGGTTATAGGCCTGATATGCATAAACAGATAACAGCGGGAAAACGCTGATCAGGTTGATACACTGACGGAGCACATTCTCCAGTTCAATATTATCCGGGTCTTTGTCGTAGGAATAAAGTGTCAGCACGCTTCTTGACAGAGCGTTCATAATATCTCTGGATGGTGCCTTCATAATGACATCCCTTACAAAATTCCGCGGAAGCATACGCTGGTTCGCAAGAATCCCGGAAAATCCATTCAGTTCTTCCTGATCCGGAAGCTTTCCGAAAAGAAGCAGATAGGTTACTTCCTCAAAACCGAAGCGCCGGTCATTGATAAAACCATTTGTCAGATCCTTAATGTCATACCCGCGATAAGAAAGCTTACCTGCGCAGGGAACCTCTTTTCCGTCCACGATCTTCGTTGCCTGGACATTGGAGATCTGGGTCAGTCCTGCAAGGACACCCTTTCCATTCAGGTCACGCAAGCCTCGCTTGACATCGTATTTACCATATAAAGACAGATCCAGTTTGTCATTCTCACGACAGATCTGGGTAAGTTTCTCAATCTCAGGTGTCACTTTCATGTTGAATTTGCTCATCAGTTATTTCCCCTTTCGATTTCTGTTTTATTGCTGTTCGATAACGGTCCCTCCTCATTCCCCTCTCAAGCAATTCTGGTCTTATTTGTATATCCCGACGTAACTGGCCGGGATATTTCAGATATATTATAACATTTTTTTCGGTTCCGGTCTATGCCGAAAATATAACCGAATACCTGCTTTACAGTTTATCGGTTATGAGCAGACAGCGAATATAGATTGCAAATCTCCTCTTATCTATCTGCGATCAGACCTGTTTATATGTAGCAAAAAACTCTTTCATCTTCTTCATTGCCTTGTCAAGCTGGCGTATATCCGGCAGATAAACAATACGGAAGTGATCCGGCTGATTCCAGTTGAAGCCCTTGCCCGGAACAACAAGCACCTGTTTCTCATGAAGAAAATCCAAAGCAAACTGTTCATCATTGAAAATATTGAATTTCTCAGTATCGATCTTCGGGAATATATAAAATGCCGCATGTGGTTTTACAACGGAAATTCCCGGAATATCATTCAGTGCCTTGTAAATAAAATCTCTCTGCTCATAAACACGTCCGCCCGGCTGCGTATATTCATTGACACTCTGATATCCGCCAAGTGCAGTCTGTACAATGGACTGTGCCGGAACATTTGAACAGAGACGCATGGAAGAGAGCATATTGATTCCCTCTATATAACCCTTCGCCTTACTTTTTGCACCACTTAAAATCATCCATCCGATGCGGAAACCTGCGATCATATGAGACTTGGACAATCCTGAAAATGTTACACAGAACACATCGGGTGCAAGGGATGCAATCGATGTATGTTTATATCCATCCATAACAAGACGGTCATAGATCTCATCAGAAAAGATGATCAGCTCATTTTCTCTTGCAATGTCTGCAATCTGTTCCAGGATCTCCTTCGGATATACTGCACCTGTAGGGTTATTGGGATTGATGATAACGATCGCCTTGGTCCTTGGTGTGATCTTGCTCTTGATATCCTCAATATCCGGATACCAGTCAGACTGTTCGTCACAGATATAATGAACTACATTTCCGCCTGCCAGTGTTGCAGTAGCTGTCCACAGCGGATAATCCGGAGCCGGGATCAGGATCTCATCCCCGTTATCAAGCAGCGCCTGCATACAGAGGTTGATCAGTTCACTGACACCATTTCCCGTATAAATATCATTAATGGTAACTCCCGGGATCCCGCGAAGCTGTGCATACTGCATGATCGCTTTTCTTGCAGAAAAAATGCCCTTGGAATCGGAATATCCCTGGGAAGTACGAACATTACTCAGCATATCCAGGATCACTTCCTGAGGTGCTGAAAACCCAAATGGATACGGATTACCAATATTCAGCTTCAGAATCTCCATTCCATCTTCTTCCATTCTGGCAGCCTCATCCACAACCGGTCCGCGCACATCGTACAGCACGTTGTCAAGCTTTGATGATTTCCCGAATGTTCTCATAAAAACCACTCCTCTTCTAATTTTCACTATTATTTAACCATTTTAATTTCATAGTCAAAAAATATTTATTCTATATCATCTCACATTTAGGCTTTCAACGCAAGAAATAAAAATTTAAAAAAATTAAATTTAGCACTTCCCTTTTTTAGCATGTTAATGTATAATAGCACTCGAATTTAGTTTTCAACGCAATTTAATATGTGATGAGGAGGAAACAACAATGTCTTACACAGAAGAAGTTTATGAAAGAGTTGTAGCACAGAATCCTGGCGAGCCAGAATTCCATCAGGCAGTTAAGGAAGTTCTCGATTCCCTTAAAGTCGTAATTGACAAAAATGAGGAAGAGTATCGTAAACTTTCTATCCTTGAGCGTCTTGTAGAGCCAGAGAGGATCATCTCCTTCAAAGTACCGTGGATCGATGATAACGGAACTGTACAGGTTAACAAGGGATATCGTGTTCAGTTCAACAGCGCCATCGGACCATACAAAGGCGGCTTAAGATTCCATCCTTCTGTAAATCAGGGTATCCTGAAATTCCTTGGTTTTGAGCAGACCTTTAAAAACTCTCTTACAGGCCTTCCGATCGGCGGTGGAAAAGGTGGCTCCAACTTCGATCCTAAGGGTAAATCTGACAGAGAGGTTATGGCATTCTGCCAGAGCTTTATGACAGAGCTTTGCAAATATATCGGCGCAGATACAGATGTTCCGGCTGGTGACATCGGTGTCGGCGGACGTGAGATCGGTTATCTCTTCGGACAGTATAAGAGAATCCGTGGCCTTTATGAGGGTGTCCTTACAGGAAAGGGTCTTTCCTTCGGAGGTTCCCTGATCCGTACAGAGGCTACCGGTTACGGTGTTGTATACATGCTCAACGAGATCGCCAAAGCTCACAATGATTCTGTAGAAGGAAAAACAATCGTTGTAACAGGTTCCGGTAATGTAGCTATTTACGCTGTTGAGAAAGCTACTCAGCTTGGTGCCAAGGTTGTTGCAATGAACGACTCCAACGGATATGTCTACGATCCGAACGGAATCAACCTTGACGTCGTAAAGGATATCAAAGAAGTAAAACGTGGACGTATCAAAGAATATGCAGACCGTGTTGAGGGTGCTACCTACACTGAGGGACTTGGCATCTGGAATATCAAATGTGATATCTACCTTCCATGCGCTACTCAGAACGAGCTTGGTCTTGACGGAGCTAAAACACTGGTTGCAAATGGCTGCAAATACGTCGTTGAAGGTGCAAACATGCCTACTACTCTTGATGCAACAACATACCTTCAGGAGAACGGTGTTCTCTTCATGCCTGGTAAAGCCGCAAACGCTGGCGGTGTTGCCACATCTGCACTTGAGATGAGCCAGAACTCCATGAGACTTTCCTGGACAAGAGAAGAGGTTGATGAGAAACTCCACAACATCATGATCGATATCTTCCACAAAGCTGATGACGCTGCTAAACGTTACGGTATGGAAGACAACTATGTTGTAGGTGCAAACATCGCCGGCTTCGAAAAAGTTGTTGACGCTATGAAAGCTCAGGGTATTGTTTAATTAAGTTTCCTGAATCATTAATGTATATTTATAGCAGGGACCGCAGAGGATTTTTCCCAGGCGGTTCCTGTTTTTTTGTATCCACTTTTACGATCTCTGAAAAATCGAACATTCATGTTTCAAAAAAGGCCGGTTGTCTTTTGACAATCGGCCTGAAATCTCCTGCATTTGCGGTCTATTCATTTAATCTCTTAATTGATCAGCTTCTTCAGCTCATCCATAAAGGTACTGACATCTTTAAACTCTCTGTATACAGACGCAAAGCGTACATACGCCACCGCATCCAGATCCTTCAGATGCTCCATAACGATCTCTCCGATCTTGGTACTGCTGATCTCACGGTCTTCTGACCGGAAAATATCTCCTTCTATGGAATCGATCATCTCTTCCACTCTCTCAATGGGAATGGGGCGCTTATAGCAGGCACGAAGAACACCATCCTGGATCTTGGAACGTTTATAGCTTTCCCGGTTCTGATCCTTCTTGATCACAGTCAGCGGAATCGTTTCCACCTTCTCATAAGTTGTAAAACGCTTTCCGCAGGCATCACAGAGACGGCGGCGGCGGATGGAATTGGTATCCTCTACAGGTCTGGAATCTACAACTCTTGTATTATCCTGGTTACAGAACGGACATCTCACGGAACTCTCCCCCTTTCCGGATCAGTAAATCATTACTAAATTCGTTTTTATTATAAAATAAATGCACATAATGTGTCAATAATCGGACTTGCATAAATTTTACAGATTTTCCATAAAATCATACCAGGTGATGAATTTATGCGCATCTGTGAGCTGAAACAAAAAGAAGTGATCAATATCCATACCTGCCGCAGTCTTGGCTGCCCTCTTGATGTGGAATTCTGCTGTGAAACCGCACGTCTGAAAGCCCTGATCATGCCGGAACCGGGAAAATTTTGCTGGTGTTTTTCCAAAGAAAATGAATATTCCATTCCATGGGACTGCATCCGCCAGATCGGCGAAGATATCATCCTTGTTGATTTCCGTAATGAAAAACTGCTGTCCGGAGAATAAATACCTCCTTATTGTCAAGGCCCTTTATTTTTTATATTTTCCCTGAAAAAGTATATTTCAACCGCCCTCTGAGAATCATCTTAATGTACTGACAAGACAAGGAGGATTCTAAGATGGCACTGAATAAAGTTGAAATCTGCGGAGTAAATACCTCAACCCTTCCCGTTCTCGATCAGGAAGAAAAGGCGGAGCTCTTTAAAAGAATCAAAGCTGGCGATGAAGAAGCCAGGGAATTGTACATCAAAGGCAATCTGCGGCTTGTTTTAAGCGTGATCCGGCGTTTTCAGAACAGCAGTGAAAATCCGGATGACCTTTTTCAGATCGGCTGCATCGGCCTGATCAAAGCGATCGATAATTTCGACACCACTCTTCAGGTAAAATTTTCCACCTATGCAGTTCCCATGATCATCGGAGAGATCCGAAGATATCTCCGTGATAACAACAGCATACGGGTCAGCCGTTCTCTGCGGGATATCGCTTACAAAACCATCTATACCCGGGAAAACTATATGCGGCAGCATCTCAAAGAGCCTACCATTGCAGAAATCGCTGATGAGATCGGTATCGACAAGGAAATGATCGTCTATGCCATGGATGCGATCCAGAGCCCGGTAAGCCTTTTTGAGCCCGTGTATTCCGAAGGCGGAGATACCCTATATGTTATGGATCAGATCAGTGATAAAAAGAACCTGGAAGAAAACTGGGTGGAGGATATTTCTCTTCGAGATGCCATGAACCGGCTTGGAGAGCGTGAACGTCACATTATCGATCTCCGCTTCTACGAGGGAAAAACCCAAATGGAGGTAGCTGATGAGATTGGTATCTCCCAGGCTCAGGTCAGCCGACTGGAAAAACATGCTCTTCGCAGTATGCGAAACTATCTCCGGAATTGATTCATCTCTCTTCAGACAAAAAGCTGCAGCAGAATATCTGTTATCCTGCCGCAGCTTTTATCTCTTATTTCAGCGCTTTCTCAATTTCTTCGATCACGATCCGAAGCGCCTTCAGCCTTGCATATTTCTTATCTACGGATTCCAGAATGTGCCATGGTGCATAAGCAGTACTGGTTTTCTGAAGCATCTCATCTACTGCTGTTTCATACTGATCCCATTTTTCACGGTTTCTCCAGTCCTCATCCGTGATCTTCCACTGTTTTTCCGGATTGCTCTGGCGGTCGTTGAACCTGGCAAGCTGGGTGTCCTTATCAATGTGGACCCAGAATTTCACGATCACAGCGCCCCAGTCAGAAAGCTCCTTCTCAAATTCATTGATCTCATTGTAGGCACGTCTCCAGTCATTCTCGCTGCAGAAGCCCTCCAGACGTTCTACCATCACTCTTCCGTACCACGTCCGGTCAAAGATGGCAATGTGACCATCCTTGGGAAGCCTTGTCCAGAAACGCCACAGATAATGACGGGCTTTTTCATGAGGCTCCGGACTTGCGATAGGATATACCTCAAATCCACGGGGATCAAGAGCCTCCGTGATCCTCTTGATATTTCCTCCCTTTCCGGCAGCATCCCAGCCTTCATAGGTGATGATCACAGGCACTCTTTTTCGGTAAAGACGGTTATGCAGGCTTCCAAGCTTTGCCTGCAGTTCCTTAAGCTCAGCCTTGTACTCTTCATCCCCCACTTCTTTTCCATCCAGAGGAATCTCGCTTAATCTGGGCATCTCCACCAGAGGAAAAACATTCTGCAGGATCGGCACTGCATGTTTGCTGTTTTCCATGGCAACCTCTATATTGCTGATCATGGTTTCCAGTACCTGCAGTTCTGCCCACTTCCGGTCACCGGCATCGACAATATACCATGGAGCCGCAGATGTATTGGTATCCTGCATATACTGGTCGAAAATCTTTCTGCACTTCTTATAATGATCATTCTGCCAGAGATCATATTCATTGACTCTCCATCTGGTATCCTTGCTTTCCAGAAGGATGCCCATACGTTTTTCCTGTTCTTTCCGGTCGATCTGCATAAAAAATTTCAGGAGTACATATCCATTATCCGTCAGCTGACGTTCAAATCTCCGGATACTGTCAATCCGTTTTGAATAATTGTCACCCTTCAGCTTTTTATCCATACGTTCACGACAGGTCTGATCCATCCATCCTGAATCCAGGAATGTAAACTTGCCCGCTTCCGGGATTTCCCTGAAATATCGGTAAAGAAATGGTTTCCGAAGTTCTTCCTCTGTAGGTGCTGACATAGTCGCAACTTTGAAGAAACGAGGATCGATATTCTTGATCACCTTACTTATGGTACTTCCTTTTCCGGAAGCTCCCCAGCCTTCAAACAGCACGATCACCGGAATCTTATGCTCTTTCAGAGCCATCTGCAATTCATATAATCTGGTTCTTGCAGCACTTAAACGCACTTTGATATCCTCTTTTTCCGGAATCTGTTCCGGGTTCCAGTTTTTCAACATCTGCATCGTCCTTCCTTGAATTTTTTGAATATTCATATTATACCACAGAAGATCTTATTTTACGATAATTTTTACATAATTTTAACCTTTAGCCTCACAAAAGCAAACAAATTGCACAACAAAAATCATTCATAAGCATCGAAAATCTTTTTAACCTCTTGACATTTTTGTCGCCGCTTCATACAATAGACGCTGATTGTTATTTTTTTAACTTCATAAAAAAGCAGTGCCTGAAAACTGTTGAAATAATAAAGATCAAGGAGCCGATCATGAAACTCACAGAAAAACTTCTGCAGAAAATGGAACAGAAAAAAGAACTCTATGGCGATGGCATCATCATGCCGGACGGGGATTACCGTCTGATCCAGGATGGACACTTAAAAACTCTCATGTCCCTTCTTCCATATACAGAAAACGAAATCTGGAAAATGATCCCCGATGATGATTCCGCACTTTTCTGGCTGGTAGAAAAAACAAGCTGCGTACTGACCGATGTCAATTCCACAATCGGAATGAAGATGACCCCCGCACAGCAGAAAACCTACGAAGCACTTTCCAGTCGCGGGATCATCTCTGATGAATATTATGATCTTACCAAACAGCGGGAAAAAGTAAAAGCTGCCCGGGCTAACGCCTGAGCAGCTTTTATTTATATCTGTCAGTCCTCATACCCTTCCAGAAAAGAATGTTTCACTCCATCTTTTTTGTATGCGATAACTGTATGAAGATTAACATTTTCCACACTTCGGAAAATATTACTTTCTACATGTGGATTTACCTTCTTAAGTTCTGCGATCAGATTCTTGATCTCCATTCTCTTGGAAACACTGGTACCATCTGTACGGCAGGTAGTACAGGTATCGGTAAATTTACATGCACACTGGATAAAATGAAGGTCATTATAATCTCTCCAGTGTTTGATATCTGCCTCCCGGATCAGATACATAGGACGGATCAGCTGCATTCCCTCAAAATTTGTACTATGGAGCTTCGGCATCATAGTCTGTACCTGCGCTCCGTAAAGCATTCCCATCAGGATCGTCTCGATCACATCATCATAGTGATGTCCAAGAGCGATCTTGTTGCAGCCAAGCTCCTTTGCCTTGCTGTAAAGATAGCCCCTTCTCATACGGGCACAGAGATAGCATGGGGATTTTTCTATATTATAAACCGCATCGAAGATCTCAGTCTCAAACACTGTGATCGGAATCCCGAGAAGCCTGGCATTGTGCTCGATCACCGCACGGTTTGCCTCATTATATCCCGGATCCATCACAAGAAACACCAGTTCAAAGGGAAACTTGTTATGACGCTTCAGTTCCTGGAACAGTTTGGCCATCAACATAGAGTCCTTACCACCGGAAATACAGACTGCTATCTTATCTCCCGGCTTCACCAGCTCATAATCGTTGATTCCCCTGGCAAATCTGGAAAACAGCTGCTTATGGAACTTTTTGCGGATACTCAGCTCGATATCCTTCCGCCGCTGTTCCATTGCATCATTTTCCTCTTCTTCACTGTTCTCTTTACCGGATTCTTTCTGCATCTGCTGAAAAAGCCATCCTGTATATCCACCTTTCAGGCTCAGTGCGGGAATTCCTTTTTCCCGGAGCATCTCTGCACCCTCCTGGCTGAAAAGCCCTCTTGTACAGTAAAGGACCGGTATCTTATCCCCCTTCAGTTCTTCTGCCCGCTCTTCCAGTTCCTGTTCCGGAACAGAGATTGCTCCCGGGATCATTCCATATTCTACAGTTACTTTATCACGGGTATCTATCAGAAGATATTTCCCCCGTTCTTTCTCTATCTGGTCAAAAGAAATCTCCAGTGTTTCTTCATTCATACTGCTATTATTCCTTTCCTTACATTTTCAAAGTTTCTGGTTCATATTGTAAGCCTTCCCGTCAAAAACCTCAAGAAGATTTTCCCGAAGGTTCCCGCGTTATTGGAATGCTGCTGTTCACTTTGTTCTCAACAACCCAGCCTGTACTTTTTTCTGAAAATCAGTTATAATATTTTTGTTTGTAAAAAAATTTTCACCAAGGAGGATACCGGAAATGAAAACACAGAATCAGACTATGCTCTCTGAGAATACACTGACATCCCGGCCCACAGATATTATTGCGGGATTTCCTGTACGTCCCGGGTTTTTTGAATTAAATGGCGCTACTCCTCTTTCCAACGGAGTCAACTTTACCGCACATACCCGCCACGGTACATCCTGCGAGCTTCTTCTTTTCCACTACGGAGAAGAGGAACCCTTCGCAGTCCTTCCTTTTCCCAATGCCTGTCGTATCGGTGATGTCTACTCCATGATCGTCATGGGACTGGACATCGAAGATCTGGAGTACGGCTACCGCATTGACGGTCCTTACGAACCGGAAAAGGGTCACATCTTCGATAAGACAAAGGTTCTTCTTGATCCTTATGCCAAAGCCGTTGCCGGTCAGCGTGAATGGGGCCAGCAAAAGATCGGAAGCTATCATGCCCGTGTGGTACGTGATTCCTTTGACTGGGAAGACATGCCGCAGTCCACCCGTAAGATCAGTGACCTGATCATCTATGAGCTTCACGTCCGCGGCTTTACACAGGATTCTTCTTCCGGTGTTATGCACCCGGGAACCTTTGCCGGTCTTCGTGAAAAGATCCCTTATCTCAAGGAACTGGGGATCAACGCCGTAGAGCTGATGCCGATCTTCGAGTTCGACGAGAATATGAATGCCCGTACTGTAAATGGCAAACGGCTTCTGGAATACTGGGGATACAATTCTGTCAACTTCTTTTCTCCAAACACCAGCTACGCTTCCAAGCCGGAGCATAACTGTGAGGGAACTGAGCTGAAAGAGCTGATCCGTGAGCTCCACGAAAATGGCATCGAAGTAATTCTTGATGTTGTATTCAATCATACCGCCGAAGGAAACGAGCTGGGAAAAACCTTCTGCTTTAAGGGCTTTGACAATAAGGTTTATTATATGCTGACTCCAGAGGGAAATTACTACAATTTCAGCGGATGTGGAAATACTCTGAACTGTAACCATCCCATTGTACGTCAGATGATCCTTGAATGCTTACGTTACTGGACCATCAACTACCGTGTGGACGGCTTCCGCTTCGATCTTGCCAGCATTCTCGGACGCCATGAGGACGGTTCTCCACTTAACAATCCGCCCCTTCTGGAGCTTCTCGCTTACGATCCGGTCCTTAGAAATGTCAAACTGATCGCAGAAGCCTGGGATGCCGGCGGGCTGTATCAGGTTGGTTCTTTCCCTGCCAGCCGCAGATGGGCTGAATGGAATGGCCGTTACCGTGACTGCCTCCGTTCCTTCCTGAAGGGAGATTTCTGGAATGCCTGGGACGCTGCATGGAGTATTTCCGGTTCCGGTGATCTGTACGGAGGCTTTTATTCTGATCATAATGACAATTATGCAGGATACAATTCCTGTGTCAATTTCCTTACCTGCCACGATGGCTTCACCATGTATGATCTTTATTCCTACAATGAAAAACACAACGAAGCAAACGGCTGGAATAACACCGACGGTTCCAACGATAACCGCAGCTGGAACTGTGGAGAAGAGGGCGATTCCACCAACCCCGAAGTGCTCTCCCTCCGCTTCCGCATGATACGAAATGCCTGTGCTGTACTGATGTCCAGCCGCGGAACCCCGATGTTCCTTGCAGGTGATGAATTCGGAAACACAAAACACGGAAATAACAATACCTACTGTCAGGATAACGAAACCTCATGGATCAACTGGAAGCTTCTGGAGAAAAATCACGATCTTTTTGAATTTTTCAAATTTATGATCCGGTTCCGTAAAGACCACCCTGTTATCTCCCGGAAGCTTCCCAACGCAGTATGCGGTATGGAAAATATCCACACTCATAACATTGACGCAAGGGATGTGACCATTCCAAGAGATGCCCACACCTTCGCTGTAAGCTTTGCAGGCTATGATAAGAGCAAAGGCACTGATGACCTGATCTACATTGTGATCAACGCATACTGGGAGGACGTAACGGTCACACTTCCGGAGCTTGCCCGTCCCGGTGCATGGTATCTCTGTGTCAACACGTTCGGTGACGGAAATGGCCGTTATTTCTACGAAAAAGGCCAGGAGCCACGCATTGAACACGATTTCTGCATGCGGCCCAGATCCGTTGCCATCTTTACCGGCCGCAATTATTAGAATTTATATCAGGGGCAAAATTCTTTTTGTCCCTGTCTGAAAGAAATGGAGTATTTTGAATGGAATTAAAAAACAGAACTTTGTCCAATTTTGCAGAACTTGTAGAAACAGGTGAATGTAAAAAATTCCGCGGTCGTCTGAAGACAGGCATCGACCTTGGTACTGCCAATACCGTTCTTGCCGTTGTCGACCGGAATAACCGTCCCATAGCCGGAATTTCCGCACCATCCCATGCGATCCAGGATGGAGTGATCGTCAATTACTATGAATCTGTCCAGCTTGTGACAAAGCTTAAAAATGAGCTGGAGGAAAGGCTTGGCACAGAACTTACTTACGGTGCTGCTGCCATCCCTCCGGGAGTTTCTGAAGGCAGTGTCAAAAGCATCGGCTATGTTCTGGAGGGTGCCGGTTTCGAGGTTACAAATATCGTGGACGAACCTACTGCCGCAGCTGCTGTCCTTAAGATCACAGACGGTGCTGTTGTGGATGTGGGTGGCGGCACAACCGGTATCAGCATCCTGAAAGACGGAAAAGTTATCTACACCGATGATGAGGCTACTGGCGGCAGCCATATGACCATGACAGTCGCCGGTCACTATAAGATTCCTTATGAGGAAGCCGAAGTATTGAAAACCACTCCGGAAAAAGAAGACGAAATTTTCCCTGTGATCAAGGCCACTGTAGAAAAAATGGCTGTGATCACCGAGAAATTTCTAAAGGGCTATCAGGTTCCGGCTGTTTATGTAGTTGGCGGCTCTTCCATGTTTAAGGAATTTACCACCGTTTTTGAAAAGAGGCTGAAGCTTCCGGTATACCGTCCGGTCCATCCGCTTCTTGTTACGCCCCTTGGCATCGCATATCACTGTGAGCTGCCAAAAATCTAAGCTCTTCCCGGTCTGGTCCTACGATTCTCCAGAAGGCAAACAACCTCCACTGAATCGGTGAGCGGGAACATATCAACCGGCTGCATCTTCTTTACCAGGTAATCTCTCTTAGTAAGGCAGGCAAGATCTCTTGCCAGGGTTTCCGGGTTGCAGGATACATAAACAATTTTTTCCGGTGAAAGAGTCAAAAGGGAGTGAAGGAATTTACGGTCACTTCCGGAACGTGGCGGATCCATGAGAACAACCTCCACCTTCTCTCCCTCTGCTGCCATTCCTTCCATAAACCATCCTGCATCTCCCGGAACAAAACGAACATTACGGATCTTGTTTTCCCTGGCATTCATTCTGGCATCACGGATAGCATCACGGTTCAGTTCTACACCAATGACATCCCTGGCATTCCCGGAAGCGATGATCCCGATAGTACCTGTGCCGCAGTAAGCATCGATCACCCTCTCTTTTCCTGTCATTGCCGCAAACTCCATAGCCTTTCCGTAAAGTACTTCTGTCTGCACAGGATTTACCTGATAAAAAGAAGATGGAGAAATACGGAAGGTCAGTCCCATAAGTCGATCTTTGATGAATCCCGGTCCGTAAAGTACGATATTGCGGTCTCCAAGTACCATGCTTGTCTGTCTGTCATTGACATTGAGAACCACCGTAGTGATCTCCGGATGCTCTTTACGGAGAGCTTTTACAAAGTTATTCTTAGATGGAAATATTGGAGAAACCGTAACTAATACCACCATGATCTCTCCTGTGGAAAAGCCTCTCCGCACAAGCACATGGCGGAGAAGTCCATATCCTGTATCCTCATCATAGGTCTTGATCTTAAAGGATTTCAGCATACCACGTATGGTACGGATGATCTCCTGACTTTTTTTATCTTCGATCATACAGTCATCTACGGAAACGATCCTATGACTCTTCTCCTCATAAATCCCGGAAATTACGTTTCCCTTCCGGTCACGGCCAAAAGCTGCATGAACTTTGTTTCTGTAATAATAGGGATCTTCCATTCCAATGATCGGCTCTACTTTTCCGAATTTTTTCAGAAGGCCTTCTGTAATTCTCTGTTTCCTGCGAAGCTGCTCCTGGTAGGATACACCCTGATAACGGCAACCGCCGCATTTCTTCGCAACTGAACAGACATTCTCTTTCTGTTCCATTTTTATCTCTCCTCTTTTATGGGCACAAAAAAGATGTTCCCAGTTATTTTCACTGAGAACATCTTATCAGACCTTTTCTTTTTTTACAAGAAAATCCTTGGCCTACTCCTGATATGGCTCATTAAATACAAGAATATGTTTCTTCACATTCTCGTAAGTACCCTGGACCATAGCCTCATTGAGGTCAAAGAAATTATGCTTGTCTGTTGATTCCATATATTTCTCCACATGAGCTGTCAGGCTGTTAAAGCTTGCTGTGGCAATATTCACCTTACGGATGCCAAGAGAGATCGCCTTCTGGAAATCTTTATCGGTGATGCCACTGCCGCCATGAAGAACCAGCGGAATATCCACTTTCTCATGGATCTTCTCCAATACATCAAAAGCAAGCGTCGGCGCTACCGGATAATTACCATGGGCATTCCCGATGGCAACTGCAAGCGCATCAATACCTGTCTCTCTTGCGTAAACGACCGCATCATCCGGATCTGTGCAGCGGATACCGTAGTCACAACTTCCATCCTCACTTCCGCCCACAAGTCCCAGCTCAGCCTCAACTGTAGCGCCGTATTTACGTGCTTTCTCCACAACGGCCTTTACTCTGGCGATGTTTTCTTCAAAAGGAAGCGTAGAAGCATCCAGCATAACCGATGTAAAGCCAAGCTCCAGAGCCTTGTCAACCGTCTCAAAAGTAAGACCATGATCCAGATGGACAGCCACATCCACCTTAGCCTCCTTTGCAGCCTGTACCATCATCGGTCCCATCAGGTGAAGCGGAGAATTTTTCAAACGCACCTCCGCGATCTGAAGGATGATCGGAGTATCCAGTTCTTCTGCTGCACGGATCGCACCTCTTACCATTTCCATATTACCAACACTGAAAGCACCGCAGCCAATATTTTTCTCTTCGGCACGTCTCAGCAGATCTTTCATTTTCACAAGTGCCATGATTTGGCCCTCCTGTCCTGTTTATCGTACACTGTTTGCATCTTACAGAAAAAAGCGGTGTCAAAGCACTACTGGCTGATACCGCTTTTTCTATGCAAAGCGGACATCTTTATTCCGCTTAACTGTACATCAGCATGCACCTATTTCCCTGTCGTAATTATAAGCCTGTCTTCTCAGCAATGAATTTTCTTGCACGGATCGCATACTCAAGCGGATTAGCCTTAGCCGGATCCTGCTCAGCCTCAACAACCATATATCCTTCGTAGCCTGCATCCTCGAGAACCTTGAAGATCGGATCATAGTTGATGCATCCATCTCCCGGAATCGTGAAGGCACCGGCTCTTACGCCTGCAAGGAAGCTCATGTTTTCTTTCTTAACCTGCTCAACAACTTCCGGACGGATATCCTTCAGATGAACATGTTTGATCCTGTGAACATATTTCTTTACAACCTCAAGAGGATCCTCTCCACAGTATGTAAAGTGACCGGTATCAAAAAGAAGACTTACATATTCAGGATCTGTATTCTCCATCATACGGTCAACCTCAGCAAGGCTCTGTACAACAGTACCCATATGATGATGGAAAGTAAGAGCAATACCATACTCCTCTTTTGCGATCTTACCAAGTTTGTTCATGCCTGTGCAGAAGGTATCCCACTCTTCGTCATTCATCTCATATTTATGTCCGAAAACCGGAGTATCCATCTGGCCCTGAACACTGTGGCTCTGCTCAGATGCGCCAATCACTTTCGCACCCATAGCTTTCAGGAAAGTAAGCTGTGCACGGAACTCCTTCTCAACCTCCTCAAACGGTTTGGTGATCAGGAAGCTTGAGAACCACTGGTTACAGATCTCAACACCACGAAGTTCAAGAGCCTTCTTAAGAACCTCAGGATCCTTCGGATACTTGTTACCCACCTCGGAGCCTGTGAAACCGGCAAGAGCCATCTCACTGACGCACTGCTCAAAAGTATTCTCTTTGCCAAGATCCGGCATATCATCATTTGTCCATGCAATTGGTGCAATACCAAGCTTTACTTTATTCTTATCAAACATTGGTCAATTCTCCTTTTTATTTGAATTATTCCATAATCTCAGAAATCTTAACCGGTCTGTGCTCCTCACTGGATTTCTTAGCTGCAAGACCCATTAATACCGGTTTCAGACCATCATAAACATTAAGAGGTGTCTCTTTGTCATTAACGATCGCATCAATAAATGCTGCAACCTCTTTACCATAAGCATCCATGTATCTCTCAAGGAAGAAGAACATCGGCTTCTCACCTGTAACACCCTCAGCATTGCTGATCACTGTGGAAGACTGGCTGTCATTGGAAATAGCAGCCATACCATCAGAACCGAAAACCTCAGCTCTCTGATCATAGCCATAGGAAGCTCTTCTGCAGTTATCGATAACAGCAATAGCACCATTCTCCATCTGAAGAGTGATAACAGCTGTATCAACATCCCCAGCCTCACCAATAGCCGGATCAACCAGATTTGCGCTCTGAACATAAACCTCTGTAGCATCGCAGCCTGCAAGATAACGAACCATATCGAAATCATGAATTGTCATATCCAGGAACATGCCACCGGAAACCTTAACATAATCAATGCTAGGCGGCTCAGGATCGCGGGAAGTGATCTTGATGATCTCCGGTTTACCAACCTTACCAGCTGCAACAGCCTGCTGAAGAGACTCAAAGTTATGGTCGAATCTTCTGTTAAAACCAACCTGATATTTCAGATTTGTGCCCTCAAGAGCATCGATAACCTCTTTGATCTTGGCAATGTCATGATCGATCGGTTTCTCACAGAAAACATGCTTGCCAGCCTTGATAGCCTCTACAGAAATCGGAGAATGAGTATCTGTAGAAGAACAGATCAGAACTGCGGAAATCTCAGGGTCGTTGATGATCTCCTTATAATCCTTAGTCGTGTGCTCAACACCCATGCTCTTAGCCCATGCAGCAGTCTCATCATTTAAGAAAGGATCTGCAACCGTCTTGATCACCGCATCCGGCACCCTTGTTGTGATACTGGTAATATGAACTCTACCAATTCTACCTGCTCCGATAATACCAACTTTAATCATAGTTTTGATCTCCTTTTGATTTATTTTCCCAATGTAATCTCCTTGCGTGTCCGAACACGCTCTTTATGCTTAATATAATATCATCGCAACACACAAATCGCAACCCCTAATATTGTACAATATTACCATCTTTTTTCTATTAAAAATGACGAGAACTATTTTTAGCCACAATATGTAATATTTTTAGGTCAACTTCACCGAAAACATCTCCAACACATTCCCATACAATCACCCCAAATCTCTCACACCCCACCACCCTCTAAGCATCCAGCACAGCATCACAGCTCACATCCCCTCAAGCATCCAGCACAGCATCACAGCTTACATCCCCTCAAGCATCCAGCGCAGCATCACAGCTCACATCCCTTCAAACATCCAGCACAGCGCCGATGCCACACCCCTTCCAGCATCCAGCGCAGCGCCGATGCCCAAACTCTCCCTGCAAACAGGCGCAAACTCAGCCCTTGCAGTCGTCCAGCGCAGCGCTGACGACCCACAACCTATCGTCAAACGACATTTTTTCTCGCTGGAAGCACCAGCCGCGGAAGGGGATGCTGTCTGGCTCTGCTTCTGCAGGAGGGGAGCTGATTCTTGGACGGCGGGAATCTGCGTTGTTTTTCAAAAGTCCGCTGTCTGAGCGGCAGCAGGCCGCGAGTTCGGACTTTTGAAAAACGCTTTTAGCAGATTTCCGGCGTCCTAGAAGCCAGCCCCCGACGAAGCCGCAGACCAGACAGCATCCCCTTCCGCGGCGTCCCTCCGCACAAAAAAAGAAGACACCCCACTTCAGTGTCTCCCCTCCGGAATCGTATACTCATTCCTTATATATATTTCCGTAAAAATCTTCGCCCTCTCCGGCGCTTCCCCATTAAACAGCAGCCGGAACAAAATCATCACCGGCTCATACCCCTGTATCCTGGCATCCTGCCCGATCAGGAAATGAATAAATCCTTCCCTCATCAGCTCATAATTCCGCCCCATAAAATCATTGGCAACCATCTTCACCTGACCAGCTTTCCCCGCTCCGGCAATTGCCTCACACACCCCTTCCTCCCCATGAGAAGTAAGATATATCCCGTCAAGATCCGGAACATCCTTAAATATCCCTTCCGTAATTTCCCTGGCCCTGCCATTCTCCTCAAAGCAATACTCCGGCCCAATGATCTCAATCCCAGGATACTTCCGCGCAATTTCCTCACGGAATCCAACCACCCTGCTACTCAGAGAAGTATTGGTACTATAGCCGGAAATCACAACAACCTTTCCTTTTCCACCGGTCAGCTCCCCCATAAGCCCCGCAGCCGCACGGCCACACTGCACACCGTTCTGCCCTACAAAGCAAAGCCGTTTCGTATCCTCCACATCCGAAGTAAACGTCACCACCGGGATCCGAAATTCCTCCACAAACCGGTCAATTTCCCTTTTCACGCGTTCCTCATCCAAAGGAACCATGGCAATACCACGAACCTCTTCCATCCGCATCTTCTCCATGGCGAGAATAACATCCTCCGCATTCTGATGCTCGATCTTATGGACCAGGACTGTACCACCAAGATTATCCACCTCAGCGCACGCCTCCTGGATTCCCTTCAGAACTTCTTTCATAAAAGGTGTTTCCGCACCCTGCAGGATCACGCCGATCTTAATATTATTTCTGCTCATGGATAGAGCACGGCCCAGTTGATTCGGCTTATACCCCATCTCATCAGCGATGGCACGGATCCTCTCAGCAACCTCCGGACGGATCCTGCCCCTGTTATTTAACGCTCTGTCAACAGTACCTCTGGAAACACCGGCAGCTTCCGCGATCTGCCTTATAGTAACTCCCATACTAAGCACCTCTTTCTATGATAATCCGGATTCTTTTCTGTATTCCGCAGGACTTAAGCCCGTAAACTTCTTAAATATCTTGGAAAAATAATGATAATCTCCAAACCCGGAACGCAACGCCACATCCTTAACTTTACAGTTCGTCTCTGAAAGAAGCTTCTTTGCACAGTCGATCCGAAGCTCCTGCACATAATTGGAAAAACCGATCTTCATCTCCTGTTTGAAAAGATAACTGAGATAAGCAGGATTTACCTCCGCCGCATCTGCTGCATCCTGAAGGCTGATCGGCGCTTCATAATGTTCCCGGATAAACTCCAGTGCTTTTTTCACAGCAGCAGAGATCCCCTCCGGAACAGCATCCTCTTCCCCCACAAAAAGCTGCGAAATACAGGCACTGCCCTTTTCCCTGAATTTCTCAAAGCTTTCGATATCTCCATACCAGATGGGCTCTTTCTCAATTCCGGCTGTCTGATTCAATTTCTTAAACCACTGTACCAGAAGTCTTCCATCGGTATAGCGATCCTGACAGTCAGCGAGAACCTGTGTCCAAAGCTCCTCCGCTTTCTTTCGGTCTTTCCCTGCCTTCAGCCTGGAAATCTGCCCCTCCAGCTTCTCAGCACTTTCCGGTAAAACACTGTCCGCTTTCTTCCGTCCTTCAAAATAAAGGATCTCTTTTTTCTCATAAAAATGCAGCTTCATCATTTCTCTGGCCTGCTGATAAGCCTGGCGAATCCCATCCTCTCCCATGCAGACACTGCTGACACTGATACCAAAATCACAAAGATCCTCCTGACAGTGCCGATAGCAGATCGCTGCTGCCTCAGTCAGTCTCTGCTGCATAGCCGATGTCCTGCAGTCTCTGGAAAGATCAAGAAAACAGCAAAAAATCCCTGCGCCAAGATAGACCACTTCCGTAAATTCACTTTCTGTCCCAAGAAGCTCCTCCGTACGTTCCAGCAGTCTGTGGCGGAAATGATGGGAATACTGTTCCACTTCCAGCGGCGTCCATTGTCTTTCCCTCTCTGCCCAGTTCTCCATAAACATACAGATCACAGCACTGTTAAAATATTTCCCGGCGATTCCGGCTTCCACACGCTTTTCCTCACGTGCCTGATTTTTCAGCATCCCCGAGATCAGTCCGTTAAAAAAATAATACTTCAGAGCGTGACTTCCCAGATGGATCAGCTTTCTCGTCCGTGCCTGTTCCTGACTTTTTTCTCTGCGCTTCTCGATCAGCCGGGCTGATTTTTCCAGAGTATCATAAAGACTATCCTCGTCCAGACTGTTCTTTAATACATATTCATCCGCCCCAAGGCGCATGGCCTCTTTTACATATTCAAAATCATCATGACAGCTGAGCACGATAATATAGATATCCCTGTTTTCCTCACGGATCTTTCTGATCAGCTCAATTCCATCCATCACAGGCATGGTAAGATCCGTCACAAGAACATCGATTTTTTCTTTCTGAAGGAATCCATAAGCTTCCTCCCCGTCTTCTGCATCATCCACGATCTCATATCCTGCTTTTTCCCAGGAATCCAGGGTTTTGAGATAGCTCCTTACAAGAAAATCATCATCTGCCACCAGTGTTCTGTACATTAATTTTTTCTCCCTTCTTCAGGCATATCATAGATCGCAGGCAGAAATACCGTAACCTCCGTACCGTTTCCACTGCTTACGTATTCCATTCCTCCCTGTGTCCCGTAATAAAGCTCCAGGCGTTCTTTTACATTTGGAATCCCCACTGCGGAAAGTCCGTTTGTTTTTTTTGCATGACTGTTAAAAAGATCTCGGATCTGCTCTTTTGTCATTCCTCTGCCGTTATCCTTTACTATGAGGATCAGCTTTCCTTCACTTACGTTTCCGCTGATCCAGATTTTTCCTGTTTGCCGTTTGATGTCGATCCCGTGAAGAAGAGCATTCTCCACAAGCGGCTGAAGGATCAGTCTTGGAATATAGCACCGGTATGCTTCCTCAGAGATCTCATATTTCACCCGAAAGCTTCCCTGATAGCGAAAATCCTGCAGATGGATATAATTTTTCAGTATATGGATCTCATCGGCAACAGAAAGGAAGCTTCCCTTTTTGTTGATACTGGCCTGCAGAAGCTCCACGAAATCTCCAATAAGCCCCGCCAGCTCTTTTTCCCCTTTCAGAAATGCCGCAAATTTGATGGAGTTCAATGTATTATACATAAAATGCGGTGTGATCTGATACTGCAGTGCTTCCAGCTCTGCATCTTTTTTCTGCTGTTCCTCTTCGATCACCTGGGCGATCAGAGCTTCGATATAATCCAGCATGTGGTTGAATTCTTTTCCGAGGGTTCCGATCTCATCAGCAGTAGTCACTTCTGTACGGAGGCTCAGATCTCCCTCACCAACCTTCTCAACCGTGCCAGTCATGGATCTGAGCGGTCCGCAGACTACTCTGGAGAGCCACAGTGCCAGCAGCACAGCTGCCACAAAAACTGCACCAAATATTCCGATCAGAAAGAGCCGCATCCGGGAAAGTCCGCTTAAAACTTCTTTTTTCGGTACCTCCAGATATAAGCCGCAGTCTGAAAAGCTACCTCTGCTGAAAAAAGAGATCACACCGTTTTTTTCTGCATAGCCTTCCATTTTGGGAGCATTCTGGTCTGTAATCTCCGGAAATGTTTTTCCAATGTCACTGTAGTCTCCGGATGTCACGATTTCATCATTTCTGTCTACCAGAACTATTCTGGTGATCTTTTCATCATTGACAGCTTCCAGATATTCGTAATAAATTGCCCGTTCCCTGATGTCTGCGACAACATACCCCAGAATCTCTCCGTTATCATCCTCTACCTTCTGGATCACAGAAAGAAAGCTGCCGCCTTCATGGATCGGAGATTCCACAAGAACCGGAAAGGAATCCAGTTCCTGTATTTTTTCCAATTCCTCGATATGTTCTCCTGAAATCCCCTGCTTGTTTACCGGAAATTCCTCAGAAGTCACAGCCATTTTTTTGTCTGGAAAGACAAAGTAAAGGGAGTTGATATCTTTATATTCCCGACTGTGTTCCCGGAGAAGCCCGGCCATATTTTCCAGGCTGTTTTCATTTCCTGTACAGCTGTAGTCCTTCGCATTATTCCGTATATCTGTATCCCAGGCAGTTCTCGTATTCACATAATAAATCTCTTTCAGGGATTCGTCCAGATCTTTTATAGTCTGCTGCATCCGTCCATACAGGATACCTGAATAATTTTCTTCGATCATCCCTGCTGCCCGAAAATAAAATACCCCCGTAAGAGAACAGGCAGTAAACATGGTTACTGTCAGGATCGCCAGTAATATCTTTGCCCGGATACTTTTTAACATAGAACTCCTCCCTTCCGTAAAGCGGATATACGCCTCTCTATGCTATATGCCCATAAACGCAGGAAACAGCAGGAGTATCCTACCCCTGCCTGATTTCCTGTTTGCGGTTGAATATATGTTTTACAATAAAATATTTATAACTGTCCGTGTGCCTCGCGCTCGGTAAGCTCCTGCATGATCGCCGGATACATTTTGTCAAGCTTATATCCGAAAAGCGTTACAATGATCACTGCTGCAATGAGGATCGGTCCAAATTTATAAAGAGAAACGATCATCTCCAGTGCTGTTTCCGGCTGTGCAGTTATTCCTGCAGATGAGCTTACATATCCGGAACTGCTTAAAAGACCTGTGATCACTGCGGAGGCAAGACCTGCGCCAACTTTTGTTCCGATGGAACCACCTGCAAAGATCAGACTTTCCTGACGGATATGGTTTTTCCACTGTCCGAACTCTACTACATCACCAACCATACTGAATACAACTGCGTTCAGTGGAGCAAGTCCGATGGCACGTGTGACACAGCTCATAACCATGAAGCCGAAGCTGTATGGATTCAGGAAAAACAGAATCTGGCCGCCAAGTGCAACAAATCCGCCGACAAATGCGATATTTCTTTTTCCGAATTTCTTGATCAACGGTGAGCAGATGAAGATTCCCACTACCAGAACCAGGGTCTCTGTAAGGAACAGTGCGCTGTACATCCATGTATCATTGTTGAAAATATATTTGCAGTAGTACGGAAGAATGGTTCCTGTGATCGTAAAGGATACACTCTGTACTGTCCACAGAAGCATTACTGCCCAGAAATACTGATTTGCAAAAAGTGCCTTCAGCATTGTCGGAATCGGAAGCTTCTCATCTTTCTTTCTTGCTTCGATCTGAACCTTTTCCTCACATCTGAAGAAGCAGAGAAGCAGAAGTGCAAGTGCAAGCACTGCCCATACACTCATAACCTTGATCCATGCAGCCTGATCATTTCCAAGAAGCTTTACAAGCGGCAGTGTACAGGTTGCTGCAACGATCTTTCCGATAGGTGACAGTCCCATTCTCAATACACTGAGTTTATCTCTCTCTGATGATTCGCGGATCATCATTGAAGAAAGGCTTCCATATGGAAGATTGATCGCTGTATAGCATATGGTCGTACAGAAGTTATAGGTTACAAAGAGATACAGAAACTGAAGCATCCCTGTTGTACGCGGCACTGTGAAAAGCAGTACTGCTGACAGCGCAAACGGAATGCTCATCCACAGAAGCCAGGGTCTTGATTTTCCCCATTTGGAATTGGTCCTCTCTACAATGACACCCATGACCAAATCGGAAAATCCATCAAAGCATCTGGAAAGTAACATTACCAGTCCTACTGTTGCTGCGCTTATCCCTACATAATCTGTGTAAAACAGCGTCAGCAGTGTTCCGATCATTCCGAACACGATATTACATCCTACATCTCCTCCAGCATAACACAGCCCTGTTGATACCGAAAGTTTTTTCTTCTCCATCTTATTATCCCGCCCTTTCATTTCTTTTCGTTTTTTATTTTCGCTTTCCTTTTGATGATTCTATTTTATCGAAAATACAGGATTATCATAGTATGAGAAATTTTAGTTTTTTCGGTATTATTTTTACCTGACTGTTAAATCTGTACCAAAGTTTTTCTGATTCTGATATCTCTACATCCTTCTTTTGTCCTATTTTTATGTTTCGTGTTTTATTTTTGGATACCAGCCTGACTTTTTACCGAATCAGTCAATGCCTCTGCCGGATTGTAAAAAATAATAAGCAGCGGACGGAAACCTGCTTGTATCAGGGATGAGAATGTCCGTCATCCTTCATATATGTATCAATATTTTCTTCGGTAAGCACCTGGGAATCCAGAATCTCATCTTCTCCTGTTCCCTCTCCCTCCAGATCCTTCACAATATACCGGATGGTTTCATAACCGATCTGATAACCGGACTGCGCGCCAAGCGCCACAATACGCCCATCCTGAACCGCTTTCAAGGCATCTTCCTGAGCATCTACGGAAACAATAGAAATCTCCCGTCCTTCAGTTGCCTCTGAAAGCCCCAGGGCCGTCACTGCACTTGTGGCCATGATTCCGTTAAGATCCGGATACTTCACCAGGATCTCATCCACATCCTTCTGGGAAACCCGCATATTGCTGTATCCGTTCCGAACCATTTCAATGGTGATCCCTGGCTCTTTTTCCATATATTTTTCAAATCCGGCAACACGCATCCGGTGTCCAGCCTGCTTAAAATCACCGGCGATCACGCCAATCTTTCCTTTATGATCCAGAGCCTTTGCAAGCTGCTCGCCCAGCTCATAGCCTAGTTTTTCATTGTCAATTCCAATATAAGGGATTTCTGAATCCTCTATGGGAGTATCACAGGCATATACAGAAATCCCCTTTTCTCTTGCGAAATTTAAATAATCTTCGCATTCATAGGAATCTATAGGAGAAACTGCCATCGCCTGGATATCGGTTTTCAGAAGATCCCGGATCATATTTTTCTGAACCTCTTCTTCTGTTTCGGAATCCGGAGACAGAATCACCACATCTGCATGATATTTTTCTGCCGCATCTTTCATTCCGTCGCAGACAGACAACCAATATTCACTGCTTTTAGATTTTGTAACAACACCGATCGTTACCTGCTCTTCTTCTGTTTTCTTTGCAGAAGACCCGCATCCGGAAAGGCTGCAAACTCCTATGACTGCCACCAGAATACAGATATACTTTTTTCTCATGAAGGATATGCCTCCTTTTCTTTTGCAGCTATATTTGCCACGGGAAAAAAGACTCCGGAGCCTTTTTCTCCGGTCCGGAGTCTTTTCCTATCTGGCAATGCAGAGTTTACATTTACATTTTACCAGAGTTTTCTGTAGATTTCTTTTACTTCCTCTTCTGTTACATCACGCATGGTATTCTGAGGACTTCCACTGTCCATGGCATCATGTGCCATTTTGTCGATGACGTTGAAGAACTCTTCTTTATTGATACCGAACTGCTCCAGAGTCGGAGTATCCAGTTCATTTACAAGTGACTCTACTGCTTTCAGGAATTTCTCAGCTGCTTCCTGATCAGAATCAGTTGCATCCGCCACACCAATATCACGTCCCAACGCTCCGAATCTGTCGTATGCTCCGGGAAGCGCAAAGGTAAGGCACTCCTTCAGAAGCATGGCATTGGAAAGTCCGTGTGCTACATGGAACAGTGCTCCGATCGGACGGCTCATTCCATGGATAATGGTAACAGATGCATTGTTAAATGCGATTCCTGCCTCAAGAGCAGCGACAGACATCTGTACACGAGCTTCTTCATTCTTTCCGTCTTTATATGCAACCGGAAGATATTTAAAGATCCTCTTTACTGCAGATACTGCAAAAGTATCGGAAAGTGTCTGTGCTTTTCTGGATGTATAAGCTTCCACACAGTGGCAAAGTGCATCAAGACCTGTTGCTGCTGTGATCTTTGGAGGTGCAGTCATAGTAAACTGCGGGTCGATAATGGCAAGATCCGGCATGAGAACTTTGCCTTTAAGAAGCATCTTGATGTCTTTTTTGGTATCCGTGATAATCGTGAACTGCGTTGCCTCAGATCCCGTTCCTGCTGTGGTAGGGATCGCCGCCATTGGCGGCATCTTTACATCGATCACTTTTCCCATGTAGTCGGAAATGCTTCCACCGTTTACTACCAGTGAGCCGATGGCTTTCATAGAGTCAATGGGACTTCCGCCTCCCAGAGCTACCAGGAAGTCACAGTTCTCATCTTTATAAATCTGTAAGCCTTTTTCGATCATGGTATCTGTTGGCTCACCACAGATGTCAGAATAAATGCTGTATTCAATGCCCTGATTTGTCAGCGCCTTCTCAACTTTTGCACAGTTTCCCAGGTCGATCATTACTTTATCGGTTACGATCAGAGCTTTTTTACCAAGGAGTTTCAGTGCTCCTTCTGCCATGTCCAGTGCTCCGGAACCAGAAATAATTTCTCCAGGTACAATAAATTCTCTTGCCATTGTCAAAATCTCCCTTCAGTCAGTACAATTTTTTTCATAATAGCAGCAGGTCTACTGCTGTCCGCTCCTCACAAACAACAGCATTTTCCTCTTCCTGCTGCCTGTTATTTACGATCCAGTATCAGTATCTCCGAATCCTTAAAACTCGGCGTCATGAAGCCAGGTATATCTCTCATCCTCGCAGCGGTCTGTCTGCAGCCACGGATTTCCGTCAATGTGGCGGATCATCCAGCATGTATACATCTGATATCCAGGTGCAACTGCCTGCGGATGAAGCTCTCCTCCTGGAATTGCGGAAAAGCTCTCGTCTGTACTCTTAAATACCTGATCACCGACAAAGCTTGCTCCAAACCCTTCCGGATGATCAAATTTGAAAAAGTATGTCTCAGGCTGCGGATGTCTGTGCGGCAGGTATCCGGACCAGTTTCCTCTGTCATTGAGAACCTCACCAAGAACCATATTGGACTCCGGTGAAATGTCATGATCGAAGATGGTGTTTACTCTTCTCTTCGCAACATTTCCGAACTTGCCTACGCAGGAATATCCCCACGGAGCATCTTCCGGTTTGTAGAGTTTTGCACCGAAATCTTTCTCGTTCTTTGTGCACTGAACAAGGATCTGTGACTCTGCATTTGCTACAACTGTAATCTCAGTTCCTGTGCATCCGTGAACACACCATGGTCCCTCTGTGAACACGTCTTTTCTGGTTGCTGCAGCTTCGTTTCCGTTCCATTTATAGGTGATATTTCCGGAGAGGAGGAGAACTGCTGTCTCCTCACCCTCTCTTAAAAATGTTCTTGTCTCTCCTGATTTCATACGGTAAACACGGATGTCCATCATCATGGCCTTGTACTCATTATCGTATGTTGTAAGAATCTTTTCGCCTTTTTCGTCATATTCCGGATAACCAAATACTTTACTCATTTTCTTACCTCCCAGATTAGTACAGTCTTGCCTCTTCACGGCCTTTCATAACTCCCTCGCAGGCCTTTCTTACGCTTTCTTTCTCAGATGTTGTTGCGATTCCTACATCCCACCAGGACTCATATCCGTCTGTCATGGTCTTCGGGATAACTTTGAGATCAAAGAGGCATGCGATCTCCTGCTTTTTGGCATCTTCCAGAGCGTCTACCAGCTCCTGGATGGTGCGGCAGGTATAGGTCTTCAGACCATAGCCTTCGCCGATCTTTGCATAATCTACAGGGATCAGATCTCCGGTCGGTTTCTTGCCGTCTGTATAACGGAACTCTGTTGCAAGGCTTCCGATTCCGTGGTTCATCTCAAGGTTGTTGATGCAGCCAAATCCGCAGTTATCGAATACCATGATATTGACTTTCTGTCTCTCCTGCATGATAGTCATGATCTCACTGTGGAGCATCTGGAAGCTGGAATCTCCAACTACGCAGTATACTTCATTATCCGGCTCAGCAAATTTCACACCGAGGGTAGCGGCAACCTCATATCCCATACAGGAATATCCGTACTCTGCATGATATCCGCCACGTTTGTCTGTTCTCCACATACGCTGCATACAGCTTGGAAGGGAACCGCCTGCTGTGATGATGGTTGCATCTTTGTCGATAGTTCTGTTGATTGCTGCAAGTGCTGCTGTCTGTGTGATCTTTCCGTTTGTAAGCTTTACATATTCCGGAATCGTACGAGGATCTCTTGCCTTGATCAGCGGCTCAAAATCATCTCCTGTGTACTCAATGTTTCCAAGGCGCTCCATCTCTTTATCCCATGCAGCTTTTGCTTTCTCGATCTCATCTGTGTATGCAGATTTATATCCTCTTGCACGAAGCTTTTCTGCAAGTGCTTCTACGGTAGCTTTTGCATCACCCACTGCTTTTACTGCATCCATCTTGTATGCGTGGAATCTGCAGTTGTTGATGCTTACAAACTGAACATCCTCATTCTGGAACAGATGCTTGGAGCTTGTTGTAAAGTCAGACATTCTGGAACCGATAGAAATTACCACGTCTGCGTCTTTACCGATGATGTTGGAAGCGTAGGTTCCTGTTACACCGATACCGCCAAGGCAGTATGGATTGCCAGACTGGCAGGCGCTCTTTCCGGCCTGTGTCTCGCCGAACGGGATCTTGAACTCTTCACAGAATTTCTCAACAGCTTCTCCAGCCTCTGAGTAACGGACACCACCACCAACAACGATAAGCGGTTTCTTAGCTCCTGCGATGACCTCTGCCACATCCTCAAGCTCTTCCTCTACTGCAACCGGTCTTGTGATCCTGTGCACTCTCTTCTTGAAGAAGTACTCCGGGAAGTCAAAGGACTCACCCTCAACATCCTGGCAAAGTGCGATGCAGCATGCACCTGTTTCAGCCGGATCTGTAAGAACTCTCATTGCATTGATCAGAGCGGTCATGACCATCTCCGGTCTTGTGATCCTATCCCAGTATTTGCAGACTGGCTTGAATGCATCGTTCGTACTGACGGCAAGGCTGCTGCTCTGCTCCAGCTGCTGGAGAACCGGGTCAGGCTGGCGAGATGCAAAAGTATCTGCCGGGAATACAAGAAGCGGAATATTATTTACAGTTGCTGTTGCACATGCTGTTACCATGTTTGCAGCTCCAGGTCCGATGGAGGAAGCGCATGCAATGATTTTTTTGCGGTTGCTCTGTTTTGCAAAAGCGGTAGCAACGTGACACATACCCTGCTCATTTCTTCCCTGAAGAACCTTCAGCTGTCCCGGATTTGTATCCAGTGCCTCACCAAGTCCTACAGCAATACCGTGTCCGAAGATCGTGAAAAATCCTTCTACGAATTTTGTCTCCACTCCGTCCATGGAAACATACTGATTATCCAGAAATTTTACAATTGCCTGTGCAGTTGTCATTCTTACTGTCTTTGCCATTTTTTCCACTCCTTTTCTTTATACTCTTGCGATCATTTCGCCGAATTTTTCTTTTTCATCTTTAATGAATGCGTGAACTTCATCCGGTCCCGGAAGGGAATCGGAGCAGTTGTTGCTCTTAACCATCATGGATGCCTCAGCAGAACCAAACTCCAAGCAGTCAATGATCTCCCAACCCTGATACAGTCCATACAGGAATCCGGAGCCGTATCCGTCGCCGCCGCCGAAGCCTTTTCTTGCCTCAACCGGGAATGGCTTGATGCTGAACTTCTGTCCATCAACTGTGTAGGCTGTGGAACCCTTCATACCGTGTTTGATGACAACGATCTTTGCATTTTTTGCCTGCCAGTAAGCTGCACTCTCCTCATCAGTCATGCCTTCTTTGATCAGTTTCTCTGTAAGGTCAAACTCTTCTCTGGAGCCCATGATGATGTCAGCTTCCTTAGCTACGATGGAATAGTAGATGGAAATCTCATCTGCATTCTTCCAGTTGTACTCTCTGTAATCAATATCAAAAATGATCTTTGTGTTTACTTTCTTAGCAAGCATAACCGCTTTGATCGCTGCTTCTCTGGAAGGGCTCTCTGCGAGAGCAGTTCCGGAAATGAGGATCGCTTTTGCATTTTTGATATAATCCTCGTGGATGTCGTCTACATGAAGCTGCAGATCTGCGATACGGTTACGATACATGAGGATGCTGCTTTCCTTTGGAGAAAGCATCTCGGTAAAGGTAAGTCCCAGCTTCTCTCCGTTTGTACATTTTGTGATCTGTGAGGTATCGATTCCTCTCTCATCAAAATAATCTACAACATACTCACCGAACTGATCATCCGAAACCTTTCCGATAAATCCTGCTTTCAGGCCATGCTTGGTAACACCTACAGCAATGTTTGCAGGAGATCCTCCTACAAATTTCTCAAACATATGTACCTTCTTCAGGGGTTTGAACTCCTCCTTTACCTGATCGTTGTAAGCAGGATTAAAATCAATGGCAACTCTTCCAAGGAGCACCAGGTCCATTGGTCTGGATTCATCAAATTCGATATACTTCATGATCTTACCTCCGTTTGTTTGATGGTTTATTTTTTACTTCTTTTTTGTGTGCTTTTTTACTTTGCGTGCTTTTCCTTTTATTTAGCGTGCTTTCTTGCGTGTTTCTTATGATGTTAATATAGCACTGTTTTACAATTTGGGCAAGTACTTCTTTTCGTTTTTCTTTTTTTCAGTTATTCTATACAATTTTTGTAGTTTTGTTTTGTTCAAAGTAGCTATTATCTACATGTGCATTTGCGTGTTGATATTTTTAGCACGCAATCAAATGTATCCAGACAGTTGTTTTCTTGGAATCTATATTTCATATCGTAGTATCTTACAGATTTCCTGTAATATAAAAAAGCCTGCAGTTTTCATCCTGCAGACTATTTTATATGATACTTTGCCCAATACATGTTCAAAGGTTATATTTTGTTTTGATCTTGATATCTGTAAAGAGATATTCTCTCTCCGGCTCCTGTCCTTTTGTCAGGATATCCGCCAGGATCCTTGGCGGTTCATACCCCTGGACATATCCATTCTGGTCGATCAGAAAATCCACATGATCATTCTTCAGTGCCCGTTCATTCTTCGGAGTCTGATCGTAGATCACAACGTAGGGCCTGCGGTCAAGTCTCAGCTTTTCAAATGCCTTACCCACTCCTGCCTGGCCTCCGGATACCACCAGGATTCCGCTGATCCCTGAAGTACTCATCATGGCATTTTCTATAATGTGCTCCACCTCAGCTGCTTCATCAAAGCTTCCGTGAACACCGGCGATCTCCAGATGTGGAAAAGCCCGCTTGGCTTCCTCCACAAAGCCATCCACTCGCTGATTGTCAACATGATTGCTGAAATATCCGGTGATGATCAGGATCTTTCCATTTCCTCTTGTCAGCATTCCAAGAAGTCCGGCTGCGGTACGTCCGCTCTTGCGGTTATCCATTCCCACAAAACAGGTTCTTCTCGTTCCTACAATATCAGAGTTAAAGGTTACTACTGGGATATTCTTCTCTTCGATCAAAGCATTCAGTTTCTCCCGGACAGTCTCACTGTCTACCGGCATGATCGCAAGTCCCCGGATTCCTTCCTGTTCCAGTTCCTCAATGGCCTGCAGCTGTTCCTCTTCATCAACGGAAAGACCCTCTTTCAGGATCAGCTGGATCCCTTTTTCTTTCAGTTCCACGGCTGCCTTCTCAATACCACGGTTTACTTCCTGCATAAAAGAAGATCTGGCAAGCTGTGTCACCACTCCGATCTTCAGTCTTTCATCTTTAGCTGTTCTGGAATGTTTCCGTTCTTTCTGTACATATCCCATCTCGTCCGCCAGACGGCAGATTCTCTCTGCCACCTCCGGATTGATCCGTCCTCTGTGGTTCAATGCTCTGTCCACGGTTCCCCTGGAAACCCCTGCCTGTTCTGCAATCTGCTGTATTGTTACCGCCATAAATCCTTCTCCTGCCTCTGCCTTACTGTGTCGTTGCCAACTGTTCCGTCCGGCAATAATCTTTCTATATACATTTATATAGTTTTTTCGAAAAGGTGTCAATATGTAAGTGCATTATACAAGGCAACCAACCCGATCTTATCCCCGCACAGCCATATGATATACTTCTTTATAAGAAATCCCTGTTTTTTCACAAAGTTTTTTTACGCTTTCGTATTCCGGATAATAATATTCCTGTCCGTCAAAAGTGCAGACCTTCACTTCTACATTTCCCAGCGGGGTTGTAACCGTTCTTTTCTCTCTTTTCAAAATGGTTCTCCCCATCTCCTGGCGACGAATCCCAATGGTTGTCGTTTCTCTGAAAATAATCTGCTCCATCGCTGAAACCTGTTCTTTTTTACATAGAACGGTAAGCAGCCATGCCGGACGGTTTTTCTTCATAAATACAGGCATGTAATTGGCCTCTCTGGCTCCTGCCTCATACAGAAGCTCCATAGCATAGCCAAGCGTTTCTCCTGTACAGTCATCAATGTTGGATTCCAGCTTTATAATGGTGTCTATTTCCGTACAAGCATCATTGCCTGAAGCCTCCTCCCCGGATTCCCGGATCAGCATGGCACGGAGAATTCCCGGGCACTCATACTGGCGCTTGCCTGCTCCGATACCGATCTTCTCCACCGTAAAATCTTCAGGCAGTTTTTCTGATGTAAGGAATGCCGCCACAATGGCTGCTCCTGTAGGCGTTATCAGTTCACCCTGCACCGATGTGATATGCAGCTTCAGCTGATAAGCACTTACAATATTACTTACCGCCGGTACCGGCACCGGAAGGATCCCGTGCTGACAGCGAATCGTTCCGCTACCCTCACAAAGTCTTGGAACGATCACTTCCTCCACATCCAGATCATCCATACAGATTGCAACAGAAAGAATATCCACAATGGAATCCACTGCACCCACTTCATGGAAATGGACCTGATCCACCGGTACATTATGGGCTTTTGCTTCTGCCTCGGCAAGAATCTTAAAAATCCTTTTTCCATAGGATTTTGCACGATCTGTCATATCTGCATGGTCGATAATCTCCATGATCTCGTTAAGGCCACGGTGTTCATGGTGATGGTGTCCGTGGTGGGAATGCATCGTTTCTGTATATGTATGACTGTTTCCATGGGTTTCCTGTACATGATGTTCATGAGAATGGGGATGCCCATGGGCTTCCAGGGCTTCATGACTATGTTGATAATGATGTTCCTCATGATCCTGGCTGTGAGAATCTCCATCATGCCCATACAAATATTTCATATCATGATCATGATTCTCATGATCATGATCCAGTAGTACATCAAAATCACAGGCATCGATCCCTGATTTCATCACACGGCTGATCTTTATGTCGAAACCTTTTACCGGCAGACTTTTAAGAGTTCTCACCAGTTTTTTCTGATCTGCACCCAGATCCAGAAGAGCCGCAACTGTCATATCCCCGCTGATCCCGGAGGTACACTCCAGATATAATTTGTTTCTCATTTATTTTCCCTCCGCAAGCCGATTGATCTGGGTTGCCAGATATCCTGCCCCAAATCCGTTGTCAATATTTACTACTGCAATTCCGTTGGCACAGGAATTGATCATTGTCAGAAGCGCTGACAATCCATGAAAGCTGGCGCCATATCCCACAGAAGTAGGTACCGCGATCACCGGACGTTTCACAAGGCCACCCATAACACTTGCCAGCGCACCCTCCATTCCTGCTACCGCAACCACACAGTTAGCCTCCTGGATGGTATCCAGCCTGGAAAAGAGTCTGTGCATACCACTGACTCCCACATCATAGATCCTCTCCACATGTGTGCCGAAATACTCTGCTGTCTGGGCAGCTTCCTCCGCAACAGAAATATCTGCTGTTCCGGCTGTACACACTGCCACCTTTCCGATATGCTCCTTCTCTTTTTCAATCTTCAAAATTCCGGAAACAGGATCATAAACCACATCAGGAAGAACCTTTTTTACCAGTTCATACTGATGTTCTGACGCCCTTGTTCCAAAGACTTCTCCATCTTCCTCATAAAGCTTCTGATAGATATTCAAAAGATGTTCGTCTGCTTTTCTCGCACAGTAAACTACCTCCGCAAAACCGGTCCTCGCTTTTCGGGTAGTATCCAGCTTCGCATAATCCATTTCTTCATATCCCTCTTTTTTCAGAAGGTCCTCTGCATGCTCCACAGAGAGCTGGCCTTTTTTTACCTTTTCAAGGATCTGCTGTAAAGTCATCTTTTTGCCTCCCTGTTTTCTTCGTAATATAATAACACAATAGCCAGACATTTGCATCATTTCCGCAAATCGTCTGGCTATCTGCTATTCAAACCGTTCACTGTCCGGTTCTTTTTATTTATGCGACTGCCTAGGTCGCCTTCTGTTCTTTATCTGATCATCTCCGTATATTTGGCCGAGATCTCATCAATATCTCCATATGCGATCAGTTTTCCTTTTTCAAGTATCATTGCTTTATTGCACAAGCGCTGTACCTGTTCCAGAGAATGGGATACAAACAGTACCGTAACGCCCTTATCAAACATACTTAAGACTTTCTTTTCACTCTTTTTCCGGAATTTGGCATCTCCTACAGAAAGGACTTCATCCAGGATCAGGATATCCGGTGATACCAGTGTGGCAATGGAGAATCCAAGTCTTGCCTTCATACCGGAAGAATAATTCTTAATAGGGACATCGATAAATTCCTTCAGTTCAGAAAACTCAACGATCTCATCAAATTTCGATTCCAGAAACTTCTTGGAATATCCGAGCATCGCACCATACAGAAAAATATTCTCACGTCCTGTATACTGCGAATCAAAACCGGCTCCCAGTTCCAGAAGGGGGACCAGACGGCCGTTTCGGACCACCTTGCCTTCGGTAGGCTTGAATACACCGGCAATTACTTTGAGCAGAGTACTTTTTCCTGCTCCATTAAGTCCCAGGATTCCTACACGGTCACCTTTTTTTACCTCAAAATCAACATTCTGAAGAGCCCAGAATTCATTATATTTAATTTCTTTTTTTAAGAATTTAATCACGTAATCCTTCAGGCTGTCTACCTTTTCTTTACTGAGATTAAACTTCATACTTACGTTATCTACAACTACTGCAGGTTTTTCCATATTTTTCTCCTGTTAAATATAAAGGATAAACTCATCCTGTTTCTTCTTGAAACAGAACATTCCGATGGCAATCGTCACAAGGCTGAATACCAGTGCGTATGCCGCATAATGCAGGTTCATCGGCTCCCCGAACATTCCTGAACGAAAAACATCGATGGTACAGTACAGCGGATTATATTTCAGGATCCATGAAAAACCACTTTTCAGCAGTCTGGACGGATAATAAAAGATCGCACAGGTATACATGATCAGCATCAGCGCTACTGACCACAGATATTCCATATCTCTGAAAAAAACGCCAATCGTAGCAAGGATCATTCCACAACCATAAGACAACAGAAATACCAGGATCAGCGCGATCGGGATCTGGAACATATAAAGTGTCGGCTCCACACCAAGTACTGCTCCTACCGGAACCAGCACGATCAGTGAGATCAGGAAGATCACATAGTTAAAAAGTACACTTGACAGCGGATAGAGATATTTTGGCACATAAACTTTCTTGATCATTGCCGAATTCGCTCTTACTGATTTCAATGCCGCTTTTGTGGCACTGGAATAGAATGTGTACAAAAGACGTCCTGTCAGGATATATACAGGAAATGTCCGATCCTTGTTTCCAAACAGGGTACCGAATACGATCGTCAGTACGATCATGGTAAGCAACGGCTCAAGAAGAGACCAGATGATACCAAGATAGGAACGTCTGTACTTCAGTTTGATTCCTTTTTTTACAAGCTCTCCCAGAAGAAACCTGTAACGCATAAAAGTATTTACGTATTCTTTCATAGCATCTCCAATATTCAATTTTATTTTTTCACACGGCTGTAAATCATAATATACTATTTTGAGAAATCTGGCAACCTTATTTTCGCCAAAAAAAGGCACGCCAAAGCGTACCTTTTTGAGAAATGTGTTAGTTATGATCTTATCTCTTGATATTGAATGCCCGGAATCCCGGATATACTGCTGCATCACCAAGCTCTTCCTCAATACGGAGAAGCTGATTATATTTTGCCACACGTTCGCTTCTGGAAGGAGCTCCTGTCTTGATCTGGCAGGTATTCAGTGCCACTGCAAGATCTGCAATGGTTGTATCCTCTGTCTCTCCGGAACGATGAGAAGAAATCGCTGTATAGCCAGCTTTATGTGCCATTTTGATGGCTTCCAGAGTCTCAGATACAGAACCGATCTGATTCAGTTTGATCAGAATAGAATTTCCGCAGCCAAGGCTGATACCTTTCTCAAGACGCTCTGTATTTGTAACAAACAGGTCATCACCTACAAGCTGTACTTTTCCTCCAAGTTCTTTTGTCATGATCTGCCAGCCTTCCCAGTCTTCCTCATCAAGGCCATCCTCAATAGAGTAGATTGGATATTTTTCGATCAGATTTTTCCAGTGATCAACAAGCTCCGCAGATGTAAATTTCTTTCCGCATTTCGGAAGAACATACTCCCCCTTTTTGTTTCCTTTCCACTCACTGGATGCAGCATCCATGGCAAGTACAAAATCCTTTCCAGGCTCATATCCTGCTTTTTTCACTGCTTCAAGGATGTACTCAATGGCTTCCTCATCGCTTCCAAGGTCTGGTGCAAAACCACCTTCATCTCCAACGCTTGTTGCAAGGCCTTTTTCTTTCAGAAGTGCAGCAAGAGCGTGGAATACCTCCGTACACCAGCGAAGTCCCTCTTTAAAGCTTGGTGCTCCTGCCGGCATGATCATAAATTCCTGAACATCAACGGTATTCGCAGCATGTGCACCACCGTTTAGGATATTCATCATCGGAACCGGAAGTCTGTTTCCGTTCACCCCACCAAGAAATCTGTAAAGGGGGATGTCAAGAGAAATCGCAGCCGCACGTGCGCACGCAATAGAAACCGCAAGAATGGCATTTGCGCCCAGTTTTGATTTGTCCTTTGTTCCATCTGCTTTGAGCATGGCAGCATCCACTGCATAAATATCAGATGCATCCATTCCTGCCAGCGCATCATTAATTACTGTATTGATATTTTCAATGGCCTTCGAAACACCTTTTCCTCCAAAACGGCTTTTATCCTGATCTCTCAGCTCAAGTGCTTCGAATTCTCCTGTGGACGCTCCGCTTGGTGCTGCTCCTCTTCCGACCGTTCCATCTGCCAGATAAACCTCTGCCTCTACGGTCGGATTTCCTCTTGAATCAATGATCTCTCTTCCAATGACCTTCTCAATCTCTAAATAATCCATTTGATATTTATCCTCCTGTCTGGTCTTTTCGCCCTGTCCGTAACTCCTGTTCAGGCCGCATTTTGTCAGGGGATACGGCCCGCCACAAATTTTACGCATTAGTTAGAATCCGCTAACTGTTTACAAGTTTACTATATCTAACTTTAACGGTCAAGAGGAGTTATTGCCATTTTTTTCTCAATTACTCTTCTGATATTTCCATGTTTTTTCAGAACATTCCGCAGGATGTTGCGAATTTTACTTATTGACAAGGCTTTACTACTTATGATATCATAACCGCCGGTATCAAGCGGATATTCGTAAACCGCTCTGCTGCCTGCTTACAGCCAAATAACTGCTTCGCAGTTTGATTTGGTCAAAAAACCGAATATGGTTTATGACAAAATCCTGTCATATATTGGAAACGCACATTCTCCTGAATGATTAACGAACAACACATGCTCTGAGGTTTTACATTATCACTTAATCATTTTAAAGGAGGATTTTTTATGCCAAAAAACAAATTTCAGGAAGTTATCTTTACCCTTATCATGGTATTTTTCATGGTTTACGCCATGATTTGCTACAACATTTCCCTGAACACAGGGAGTATGACAAACCGTGTGTTCCTTGACGCTTTTCATGAACTGGTGATCATGGGACCGATCGCATTTATCCTTGACTTCTTCCTTGTATCCAAGCTTGCTTTTGGTTGTGCAATGCGCATGGTAGATTTCAAAAGCTGCCATCCGTTCAGCAGGATCCTTGCGATCTCCGTTCCTTCCGTTGCTTTCATGTGCCCGTTAATGAGCCTCGCGGCAACCATTCTCTTTAAGGATGCAGGAAATCAGTTTGTAGCTGTATGGCTTCAGACAACCGCATTCAACTTCCCGATGGCATTCTTCTGGCAGCTAATCTATGCAGGTCCGATCGTACGTTTTATTTTCAGACATATCTTTCCTGAAAAGGAAAACGTAAAAGAAGCGACAGAAACTATGTAAAATTAAAGAAAGCACATTGCTATGGTTGAACCACCCCAAAAGTCATACTTTCCGGTGGCGGCTCATTCCATACAATGTGCTTTTTATTTTTCACGCGAATCTTTCTCATCGGATCTTCGAATCTCTCAGACTGTTTTCTTTAATTCCGGCATCTTAAGTATCTTCACGATCAGCGGGATCACCATAATGACCCAGACTATCGGTTCTGCTACGATCACGCCGGTATATCCGAGAAGTGGCACCAGAGTCACCGCGATCACTACTTTTCCGATCATCTCCAGCGCACTGGAAACCAGAGGGATCACCGTTTCTCCAAGGCCCTGCATAGCATTTCTGAGGACACTGATCACAGCCGTTACGAAATAAAAGATCGTATCAAATTTAAGATAATTGGCGGCATTGCGGATCACCGTTTCATTATGGCTTCCTGTGACCAGATAGATCAGCTGTTTTCCAATGGTAAAACTGAAGATCACAGTCATCACGGACCAGATACAGGTATACAGAACTGCAAGACCAATTCCATAGCGTACCCGGTCCATTCTCCCTGCACCTGCGTTCTGGCCACAGAAGATCGCCATGGTCTGGCCGAACACGCCAAACATGATCATAAACATCTCTGTGATCTTACGAGCTGCTGTATGTGCCACAATGATATCTCTTCCCAGCCGATTGATGGAGGTCTGAAGTGCCAGTGTACCAAGATTTACAAGAGAGCTTACAAGTCCCATAGAAAGTCCGGCACTCAGCATATTTTTCATCATATTTCTTTCGAGACCGAAAAAATCCTCTTTTTTCAGCCGTAGGATCTCATACCTGCGGATCATGTAAAACCAGCATATAAGAAATGCCAGCGTCTGTGAAAGTACCGTGGCAACGGCAGCTCCCTGAACTCCTGCTTTTACTACCAGAATAAAAAACAGATCTCCTGCGATATTTAAAGTTACAGACACTGCCAGGATCACAAGAGGCGTCACCGTATCCCCAAGTGCGCGCAGAGATGCCGCGCAGGTATCATAAAGAAACGTTGCCAGCATACCTGCGATAATAATAAAGATATACTGCCTGGCAGTTCCCGTCAAATGATCCGGAACATTCAGGAACCTCAGGATCGGATGCAGAAACAAAAGTCCCAAAACAGTCAGGATCAGAGAAATCACGCTGCCCATTACAAGAGACAGCGCAAAAGATTTTCGTACTTCTTCCCGGTTTCCGGCACCGAATTTCTGTGCGGTGACAATGGCAAATCCATTTGCAAGGCCCATCAGAAAACCGATGATCAGACCGCTTAAAGGACTGGTGGCCCCTACTGCCGCCAGCGCATCTTCTTTAAGAAAGCTTCCCACGATCCGGGTATCTGCCAGGCTGTACGTCAGCTGCAAGAGATTTCCCAGAAATACAGGAAGCGCAAAGGACAGGATCAATGTGGAAGGCTTCCCTTTTGTCAAGTCTTTCATGTCATCCTCCCTCAGTCAACGATATCATTCTGAAAACGGGAAAGATGCTCATAAGGAAGGATCATCCTTCCGCGGAACAGTCCGCAGCCATCATTGATCAGGCTGTTGTTTACCGCACCAAACATATTAACGTCCAGCGCAGCAAGATCCAGTCCAAGAAGCCGCATACCCCGCTCATAGGCCTCGTCAAAATAGATACATTCCCCCTGGGGAACCGCGTCCCTTCTCCTGCGTTCACTTTCCTGTTTTTTCTCATAGCTTAAATGGTTGGCGGAACCAATCTCCGCAACATCATCCATTTCTTTGGTCCGCAGCTGTACTTCCATATAGCTTCGGGAACTGTTATCATAAAACGTGATATGCAGGGACTGATAATCATCCTCACTGTTATTACAGATGTAATCCCTATAGTAAGGCTTTGCTTCCCTGCTGAGCAGTGGCGATGTACTTTCCTGCACTCCTCTGGCCGGCTCTGCGGTAAATCCTCTTTCTTCCAGAAATCCCGGAAGTATATTGGCGATCTCATAAAGATAACGAAGCTCTTCTTCTCTGACATTCTCACCATTTTTCAGATGACATCTGGGCATGGCGATAACGATCCTGTAGGCAATAAAATCGCGGAAACAGCTTAACCGTTCCTTGATCTGGGATACGGAAGGATATTCCCCATATTCTTTATAGTAGTCATAAATAAATTCTACTACATATCCGTTAAATTTTTCCTCCGCACGGATCAGTGATTTGATTCTTCCCTTGAAGGTAAACGCCAGAAACGGATATTCCCCTGCCATATATTTATAAAATTCCCGGATCTTCTGAGACTGGGCAGTGAGGAAATCATTATGCTCCAGAAGCTCCTGGATCTGGATCAAAAAATTACAGTGTACCAGATCGATCTCATTGTGTTTTTCCTTCGCCTCTATCCTAAGATCCCGAATGTATTTCTTCAGTATCCGGAGAAGAGTATCTCCGGAATACAGATAATCGTTTAATGTTATCATTTGTGTTTCTCTTTTCTATTTTGGTCCTTTCAGGATCACATATTTACAACAACTGCTGGATAATCTGTGCTCCTGTCTTTTATTTATTTCAGTTTTTCATGGAAAAACTCTGCGATCCGGTTCCATACCTCATCCTGGAAAAACTGGATATCTGCATGGTCTGCGCCATCCAGTGTCAGCAAAGTAACATCACAGCCTTTTTTCTCCAGAAGTCCGTATAAAGTTTCCGACTGAACATAAGGAACGACCTGATCGCAGTTGCCATGGATGATCAGAAATGGCGGTGCATCCTTCGTAACCTTGGAAACCGGACTGCTCTGGTATGCCTTTTCTTTATTTAACATGGAATTAAATCCAAGCAGAAGGGATTCTGCGGAAGAAGCACATTTTTCTGCAGATTCACATGGAAATGCGGAAAGATCCGTAGGCGGATACCATGGGCAGGCAGCCTGTACCTTACTGGATTCTTCCAGATACTCTCCCACATCCAGAGCCGGATCATTGTCCAGCGCAGCCATACAGGTAAGATATCCTCCGGCAGACTCTCCCATAACTCCTATCTGCTCTTTGTTGATGCGGAACCGGTCTGCATGGGCTTTCAGGTAACGGATAGCTGCCTTTACATCCTGCAGCGGCATGGGATACGGGCCCTGATTGGAAGTACGATACTCCACACTTGCCACTACAAAGCCACTGGATGCCAGTCTGCTCAGATAAAGATTATGTGCGGATTTATCCATCATCAGCCATGCGCCTCCACAGATCCAGAGGATGCAGGGATAGATTTTTCCATCTTTTGTTTCCGGGTAGATTATATCCAGTTTCAAATCCCGCCTGCAATGTCCGAACCAGGAATCCACCTGTGCGTAAGTAATATCATTTACTGTAATATACTGAGGCTTCTCTACTGAAAGCTTCAGTGTCTTTTTTTCTGCTTTTATCATAATCTATCTACCTCTTTTCTTCTGATCATTTTAGTTTGTCTTTGAAATATTTTTCTTCTATTTTATCACAATACTGCTTTTTCTGCTTTTATTTTTCGGAGAAAAAGCACTCTTTTTCTGCAAAAGAAATATCTGCATTCTCATTTACAGACATGCCTTACCGCAGGATCTCGTCAATGGTGGAAACGGTACTGAAAGATCCTTTATTCCTTGAAATGATCTCTTTTACTTCCTGCAGTTCAAAATAATTTACATAGCAGATCAGAGTCTTGTTCTCTCCTGCGATCACGCCGGAAGAGTTGATGATGGTACAGGTTTTGTTCAGCTCCTCCTTAATATCACAGATGATCGCATCAGGATCCTTTGTGATGATCGTCACCTGTTTCAGTGCCTCAAAATGATCTGTGAAATGATCGATGATGGAAGTCGCCACAATGTATACCAGAAGACTTAAAAGTGCGGAATCTCTGTCAAGAAGTACAAACACAGCTCCATATACACAGGCATTAAATGCAATCAATATGTAGGAAATACTGTAGTCCTTTCCGGAATGATTGTAGATCTTTTTTACAATGATATTGGCAAAGATCTCAGAACCGTCAATACAGCCACCGTTTCGAAGGATCAGAGACAGTCCCACACCAAGGATCGCACCTCCAAAGGCTACTGCAATAAAATGCTCTGTATTCAGCTCAAAAGGGATTTTTTCAAAGTAGGAAAGACCTATTGTGTAGACAACAAAACCCACGAACGTTTTTACAAAGAAATACTTACCGATAAGAATGACCCCAACTATGAGAAACGGCAGAAACACAAGCAGCACACATAACGACAGATTATACCCTGTCAGCTTGCTTATGATAATGGCGATTCCGGCAGTTCCGTAATCGATGGCATCATTGGGAAGCAAAATACAGGCAACAGAAAAACTGGCCAGGATCGCTCCCACAATGATCATCAGATAGGAAAACAGGGTTTTGATCTTTTTGTTCATAAAGTCCTCCTCTTTGTAAGTAAAATTGTTTGTCAACAATAACAAAAAGCTGTTATAATAGATTTTCTCTATTACAACAGCTTTGTTTTCCTACTTTTGGAATGGATTTATTATATTATAAGTTTTTTCTCTGTCAACGCCCTCAGACAATTTCACAGCTTTTCTTTATCAGTAAACCTGTATCCTGCTTTCTCAGATCTGATACCAGCGGATCTCATTAGCTTCCAGATGAAGGTCAAAGCTCTTTCCATCCCCTGTGTAAACCGTAGTGTCCTGTGGCTCATAGGTGTTGTTTACCACACAATACTTTTTATTTTTCACATAAGCATGTACTTCCACATTATAATTGGAAGAAAACCAACGGTGAAGCTCACCTTCCGCTGCCGCTGACCAGAGTACGGCTCTGTAAAGAATACGGCTGTTGCAAAAGCTGTACGGAAGTCCGCTGATATAAACGCCCCGGCCTTTTCCGAAGGTTTTTACTGCCATCTGGACTTCCTGATCTTTCTGGATAAGGATCTTCGTATCCGGAAGTGCAAAGATATTCTTTTTCCCCTCACCGAAATCTACGGTTCCGTCTGTATCCTTCAGGATAAAATGCTCTTTATGCTCTTCCCAGTTGTATTTATCGGTATTAAGATTAAATCCTCTTTCTTCCTCTACACCAAGGATGTCATCCAGCTGGAAGAATTTTCCCTGCCACTGATGAGCTGCCGGTTCACCGACGCCAATAAATCCGCCGCCATTATAGACAAATTTCCGCACAGCTGTAAGAATCTTCGGATCTGCCCAGTTCTCACCACCGGACTGTGCAGTATCCGCATCACCTACATTGATGATCACATCAAAATCATTCAGCAGATCTTTATCCTGACGGATATCATCAAAGCTGATAAAGGACACATCAAAAGGCGCACCGCTTAATGCCTCGATAATTCCGAAATAGGAATAATTCTGCTTGTAATAGATGGCATGATGTACCATATGGTTGCCCCAGGAGCGCATTTTTCCCCAGCAATTTAAAACAGCCACACGTTTTACACAGTATGGTGTGGTTCCCTGGATATTGTCGTAGAGCACACGGAATTCCTGGCAGACTTCCTTGATATACTGTACAAAATCCGGAAATTCCAGAGCCAGTTTCAGATAACCGCCGTATCCAATTCTCTGGATCGGACTTCGAAGGATAGCTCTTCTTGCAGTCACCCAGTTTACTTTTGCCTCTTTTACAGGATCCCCGCCCTCATGGAAGGTGTCCGGGAAAAAGTACGGCAGAAATCTTCCCTCTGTATATTTTACATGTTTAATATCACTGAACAAACGTAGGGTCGCTCCGTTTCCGACGCTTCCCACTACCGCATCCAGCCCGATGGAAGCAAACTCATCCATAAAGGGCTCCATACCGATCCAGTGATCACCCATGAACATCATGGCCTCTTTTCCGTATTCATGGACAATGTCTACCATTTCCTTTGCAAGCTTCGCCACTTCCCGTCTCTGGAAAGCTTGGAAATCTTTAAATTCTTTTGATGGGATACGGTAGGTGTTGTTCATATATCCCTGATCAATGATAAACTCCGGACGGAACTTATATCCCACTTCCTGCTCAAACTGTTTCAGGATATAGGGGCTCACCGAAGCGGAATATCCAAACCAGTCTACATATTTTTCCCGTGCCATCTCATCAAAGATCAGTGTGAACTGGTGAAAAAATGTAGTAAATCGTACTACATTCACATAATCATGGGAATCCAGAAATCTGCGGAGGCGATTCATGGAATGTGCACGTGTTGCCGGCTGACGCACATCAAAAGTGATCTGAGGTTCTACATCTTTCCAGTCATTGACAACTGCATTGTACATATGTACCGGATCCCACATGATATATGCAAGAAAGCTTACCGTATACTCATGAAACTCTTTCGCCGGCCTGATCACAACATTTCCGTTTTCTTCATCGTATGACCATTCCTCTGTACTGACAGCTTCCCCTGTAGTCCGGTCAATGACTTCCCACCATCTTCTGATATCATCTCTTGTATTCACCGCCAGCATATCCGGATACAGATGATCCATCAAATGGATTTCCAGAGTATCCGACACTGCCGTGTGAAAGGATGTCATGATATACATCTGCTGGATTTCTTCCGGATGGGCCTTTGCCCAGGCATTATCCTTTCTGGTGGTATAATAAGTTGCATAAATCTTTGCGCCGGTTTTCTTCAACTCTGCCGGAAATTCCGTTCCGTCACAGTCACGGATAGCATCTGCACCCCACTCGTCCAGCATTTTCAGTGTCTCCGGAATCACATCCAGATCTGTCGGAATAGTCACTCTTCCTTTTGTTTCGCTCATCGCTTTACCTCCATTGTAAAAACCCCTGTTTTTTTTTCTGATATTTTTTCACGATCGTCTGCATAGTATCCCATTTCTGTTCCATATCTGCCACCAGCTTAAACTGTGTGCGGCAGCGGTCCAGATTATGTTCTTCCCGGTCGATCTTAAAATAATGATCTCCTTCCAGATAATCGGTAAGAAAGCGAATGCCGCATTCATAAGTCATCACCTTAGCTCCCATGGGAAGCATCTCGATCTCTTTTGCACTGAGCTTATCTCCACAGCTTTCCAGAAAGCCTTTTACATAGATTTCATAGAGCTCCATATCACAGGAAACTTTGCTTAAATCTTTCTCATCCTCCAATGCAGTGCTGGCCCCGAAACGAATGGAATCTCCAAAATCATTCATGGCAAGTCCCGGCATAACCGTGTCCAGGTCCACTACACAGATTCCCCTTCCTGTTTCCAGGTCGATCATAACGTTATTCAGCTTCGTATCGTTGTGTGTTACCCGAAGGGGCACCTCACCTTTTGCCAGAAGCTCACCGAATACATTTGCCAGATACTCATGCTGAAACGCAAATGCGATCTCTTCTTTTACGGATGCGGCACGATGGCGGCTGTCCTTCTCTATGGCATTTTTCAAAGTCTGAAAACGTTTCTTTGTATCATGGAAATCCTTTATCGTTTCATGCAGAGTCTCTGCCGGGTAATCTGCCAGCATTTCCTGGAATTTTCCAAATGCAACTGCACTTTCATAAAAATCCTCCGGTTTTTCTGCCAGATCATAGCTTACTGCATCGGTAATAAAAATATAAGCTCTCCAGCATTCTCCGTTTTCATCTGTCAGGAATGCCTTCCCGTCCTTTGTCGGAATCAGGTTCAGAACCTCCCGTTCCGGATCTCCTCCCTTCTGAAGAACTTTCTTTTTCAGATGCCCGGTGACTCCGGCAATGTTCTCCATCAGTTCTTCCGGTTTCTGAAAGATCTCCCGATTGATCTTCTGAAGGATCACCTTAATGGACCCCATCTCTCCGATCCGATATCTAAGCATATAGGTTTCGTTGATATGCCCGCTTCCGCAGGGGCCGCAGGAAACCAGTTCTCCGGTAAATGCAAACTGATCCGCTATTCTTTTTATCTCTTCTTTTGGTGTACCTGCCATTTTACCTTCTCTTTCCCAGACAGCAGTAAAAAGCATACCGTCCGAAAACAAATATGCTTTATACTTTTTGCTGTGTTTTTTACTGTGATTATTTTTTCCGCTTTAAAATCCTGGTGGCAAGCGGAGCAATATTTTCATCTGTTGATCCGTAGAGAACTTCGTAATCCCCCGAGACAGAAACTGTTTCTGTCTTTTCTCCGAAGTTCTGGATAAACAGATATTCCGTATCCTCATTTTCTCTGGTTGTCACAGAAATACCTTCCGGTATAAATGTAAGCGGCATCTTCACGCCTGCTTCCTCTGCTGCCCTTCCCAGAAAATCCTCATAAAAGGCTGCTTCCATATCTGCCGCTACATAGTAAACATGGCCTTTTCCATATTTCTTGTGAGTCAGCACCGGATACCCCTGATAGAAATCTTTTCCATAACGCAACAGCACTTCCGCACCGGAAACCTCTGCAAGTTCACAGAGATTTTTGCAGGTATAGCTTTCTGTAATTCTAAGATGATTTCCTGTTTCCGGGATACCTACGTTTTCTTCCCAGTCATAAAGTGCATCGATCTCTTCCGCACGGATACCGGCTGCTTCCATCAGTCCGTGAGGGGTTCCCTCCAGATAGCATTTATCTGTTTCATCTACAAGTCCGGACCAGTAGGAAATTACCAGAGTACCACCGTTTTTTGCAAAAACGCGAAGCTTTTCGGCATATCCATGATAAAACATGTAGGCCATCGGTGCCGTTACCAAACGGTACCGGGACAGATCATGTTCCATATTGATGATATCTGTATTATAGCCTTTTCTTCGGAGAGCACGATACTGTTTCAGTACATTTTCCTGATAATGCATATCCTCGTTTCGAGGTCCCTGCGCATCCTTCAGCGCCCAGTCATTTTCCCGGTCATAGAGAACAGCCACCGGAGACTTCGTCACGCTTCCAGCAGTTTCCCGGATCTGCTCCAACGCTTCTCCTACCTCTGTCACTTCGCGGAAAATACGAGTATCATCCCCACCGTAGTGATCGATCACCGCACCATGGAATTTCTCAGAGGCTCCCTGGCTCTGACGAAGCTGGAAATACAGAACACTGTCTGAACCATGAGCAACTGCCTGCAGAGAGGCAGCCAGATGTATTCCTGGTTTTTTCAGCTTGTTGATAGGCTTCCAGTTGGTCGCAGAGGGACAGGATTCCATCAGAAGAAACGGTGCTTTCTTGATGCTTCGCATAAGATCATGCTGCATGGCTCCGTCCAACGCTGTGGTATAATTGTCTTTTTTATGCCAGCTTGGATAATTATCCCAGGATGCAATATCCATAACATCCTTAAATTTTTTATAGTCCAGTCCGTTGTAGTCATACATCAGATTGGCAGTTGCCGGAAGCTCGGAACCACCTGCACGGATCGCAGAAATCTCATGCTTCATAAAATCCACAGTCCTGTCTGTAACAAAACGTTTCCAGTCCAAGGTAAGTGCATGAAGAGCATTTTCCCCCTTTGGCGAAGGACTTTCGATCTGATCAAAGCTGTTATAGGTATGGCTCCAAAATGTTGTGCACCAGCTGGAATTTAAATTTTCGATGGTCCCGTATTTTTCTTTCAGCCATTCCCGGAATTTTTCCCGGCACAGAGGACAGTGGCATTCTCCACCATATTCATTGGAAATATGCCACAAAAGCACTGCGGGATGTTTTCCGAAACGTTCAGAAAGCTTCTTATTAATATTGTAGACTTTTTCCCTGTATACTGGAGAAGTATAACAGTGATTATGTCTTCCACCGAAAAATCTTCTCGTGCGATCCGGATCCATGCGAAGAACTTCTTCATATTTATCTGCCATCCATTTCGGTCTTGCTCCGGATGGTGTGGAAAGTATCGTATAAATTCCTTCTTTATACAGATTATCGATCACTTCTTCCAGCCAGTCAAAGTTATATCTTCCCTCTTCTGGCTCCAGCACTGCCCAGGAAAACATTCCCATGGAAACGGTATTGATATGGGCTTTTTTGAAATATTCGATATCTTTTTTCAGAATATCCGGTCTGTCCAGCCACTGCTCAGGGTTGTAATCGCCACCGTGCAGATAATGGCTGTATCTAATCTGCTCTGCCATTTTTTATCTCCTTATGATTTGATTCACATCAAGCGGACAAAAGCATCCTCTTCTCTGAGAAAATTTATACCAGACAACTGATCCACAGTTGATCTGGTATAAAAAGAATGCTGCGTGATCCAGTTAAAGCATATTATACAATATACCTACAGATTTCGGCAGCATCCTTTTTGTTTTAAAATTATTTTACAGCTCCGGTAATACCCTCTGCGAACTGTTTCTGTAATACGAAGAATACGATCATGGTCGGAATGGAACAGAATAATACGCCGCACATCAGCATGCCGTAATCCGTTACATATCCTGTGATCAGATTGGCGATCAACATCGGCATGGTCATCGCCTTATTATCTGTCATGATTACCTTCGGCCACAGATAGGAATTCCATGCATTCATAAATGTGATAACTGCTGCCGCCGCATAAGTAGATTTCATAGTCGGGATAAACATCTGGAAAAAGATCCTTACCTCGCTTAATCCGTCAATCCGTGCTGCCTCAATGATATCGATAGGAAATGCTCTGGCATTCTGACGGAACATCATGATCATAAATGGTGTGGAAATGATCGGAAGGATAAAACCTACCGCTGTATTTAAGAGTCCGGCTTTTGAAAACATCTTAAATAAAGGAACCATCGTTGCAACCTGCGGAACCATCATTGCAAGAAGCAGGGTGGAAAACAGTCTGTCTTTCCATCTGTCATGATATACCTCAAAGCCATAACCTGCGATAGAACAGATCAGAAGGCAGATCACTGTAGTAAGAACTGCATAAAACAGAGAGTTTCCAAGAGCTCTCCACAGCGGCTGCTGTGCAGTCAGGTTTTTAAAGTTCTGCATAAAATATGTACCCGGAAGGATACGGCCTCTGGATACATCTGTGGATGTATTGGTTGCCGCAGAGATCATCCAATACAGTGGAAATACAGAGATAAATGATACGATGATCAGAAAAATATATGTAGGGATCAATCTTCTCTGAATTGCGGATTTATTCTTTTTCTCAGTCACGTGTATCACCTACTTTCAAATTGATAAAGGCCAGGATCGCTACCATGATAAATATGATAAATGACATTGCTGCCGCATATCCGAAGTTTGGCACGTTGATGAAGCATGTATTATAAACATAATGGGACATTGTGATGGTTGAGTTCGCCGGGCCACCTTTTGTCAGGTTGACAGACTCATCAAACAACTGCAGTGTACCATTGATCGACATAATAAATGTCATGATAATTGTCGGTTTCAGAAGTGGTACGGTAATTTTCCAGAAGGTCTTCCAGCCATTGGCACCATCGATCTTTGCTGCCTCGTATACAGAATATTCAATATTCTGAAGACCTGCCAGATAGAACACCATGTTATATCCTGTCCATCTCCAGATCAGTGCGATGATGATCACGATCTTTGCACTTGTGGAGTTACCCAGGAAGTTATAGCCAGTTGTTAAAATTCCAAGTTTGATCAGGATGCTGTTGATCAGACCGTCTGTTGCAAACATAGAACGGAAGATCAGAGAATAAGATACAAGAGATGTTGCACATGGAAGAAATACACATGTACGGAAAAAGCCTTTAAATTTCAGATCCTTGTTATTCAGAAGCTGTGCAAGCAGGATCGCAAGGACCAGCATGATCGGTACCTGAATAATAAGATACAGGAAAGTATTGACGATGGACTGCTGGAATACCTTATCCATCATGATACGTTTATAGTTACTGAAGATCGGATCCGCAAACCTCATGTTTGCTCCGGCACCTGTCTGTAAAGAAATGATAAATGCGCGGATCATCGGATAAAAACTCATGACAGCGATCATAATGGTTGCCGGTGCCAGAAAGATCCAGCCGGCCGCTCTTTGTTTCGCTACCAGAGACATGCCACTTTTTTTGGAATTCACAGGAACTCCTCCTTTCAAACATCTAAACCTTTACATAAGACAAGGGACTGCATGCAGTCCCCTGCCCTGTATTTCATTAATATTTCAGCTTTACTCTGTCATCTTGAATGCCAGTGTATCCTGTGCTTCCTGAAGTGCAGATTCTTTATCTGCGCCGTTTACAATATTAACAACAGCTGTGTTGATGCACTCTCTTGCCTCATAGTGGTACGGAGTTTTTGTAAATTCCGGAATGTGTGAAGAGTACTCTACAATTGTTGAGAAGATCGGCTGGTTATTGAAGAACTCGCTTGGCTCATTGTAAACCTCAGACTCACCAGCCGGCAGGTAGCAGGAAATTGCACCTGTTTCCGGAAGGATTGCATCATAGAAGTCTGTGCTGGAACCAAATGTGCTTGCAAGGAAGTCCTCAGCAAGCTCTACATTCTTGCAGTTGGATGTAATGTACCAGGAAGATCCGCCATTGTTTGCATAGTTTGTAGCTGTATCAACGCCGTCAACTTTCGGCATTGTTGTGATCTGCCACAGACCCTTCTGATCCTCTGTTCCCATCAGTGTAGCTGTGATCCAGTTACCGTTAACGATACCGGCAGCCTCTCCGCCTGTGATTGTGGAGATGTACTCATCCCAGTTATTTACTAATTTAACAACATTGTTCTTTACAAGATCCACATAAAGATCTACGCATTTCTCTGCTACATCGTTGCCAACGATATAAGCCTCTCCGTCATCATTTACGAAGTTTGCTCCACAGGACTGGATCATCATCATCAGAGTATCGCCACCTGTTGCTTCACTTGCAAGGAGATATTTACCTGTTTTTTCGTGAACGTCTTTTCCGATCTCCATGAATTTGCTCCATGTGATATCTGTAAGATCATCAATGGTATATCCTGCTTCTTCCAGGATATCTGTACGATAGCAGGCAATTGTTGCACCGTTATCAAACGGAACTCCGTAATGTGTGTCATCTACCATGGAGTAGGACTGTTTCAGTTTTCCGAAATCATCCCAGTTGATATCCATATCCTTCAGATCTGTAAAAGCATCCGGATAACTCTTCAGATATTTCTGATAGCTGTTGTCCTGCATCAGAACGATGTCCGGAAGTGTGCTGTAATCTCCGGCGTTTGCTGCTGTTGTAAGTTTGGTCTGGCAGTCATCAGAAGATGTCTCAACTACATCAACCTTGAATCCTTCGTGATCCTTTGCATACTGCTCACCTGCAATATTCATAGCCTTGATGTTGAAGTTCTGATCCCATGCCCATACAGTCAGGGTGTTATCGTCATCACCTTTTGCATATACTGCTGTAGTAGTTGCAGCAAAAGACATTGCCATGATACCTGTCATTAATACTGCGAGTAATTTTTTCTTCATTTACTTTTCCTCCTTTATTAAGCATTTCCCGTTTGCTTATGAATAGATTATAGCATCCGTATTTCCTCTATAGTTTGCAGAATTGTTCATATAATGTGCAATTTCAACCATTTTATTGATTGGCACTATTGTCACGCTATATTTTTACAAAAAATATGCACTTTGAGGATTTTTTCTTTTTACATTCGTCAGGATGCCCAAAAAAACCTTCTTTTTTGACATTGTGCGAACATTTTTTGTCAAAAAAGAAGGTTTTTGTTTCTATTTCATAAAATTTTATATTGTTTTTCATACATATTTCACAAACATTTCTGCATATTATGCAAAATAAACCTTTTCAGGAAACTGTGTTTTCATCGTATGCAGCATTTCCTCTGTCAGATCCAGAAGAAGTTTTATTTTACGTCCATCTTCCCGAATGATCATGGTATAGTAAGGCACATCATCTTCATAAGAGGTATAATCGTATTTTTTCAGTTTCTCCGTTCCGGTATTCTTTTTATATTTTGCCACTTTTTCATGATAGTGAGGTGCTGTCACTTCCATCTCCTCAAGCTTCAGCACGTGAGCTGTTTTACGATATTTTTTTCCATAGATCACATCTATGGTCAGTTGTCCGTTTTCCATAGTATATTCATAGTCTCTCTGGCTGAATATGTCATAAGCAAAGTAAAGCAGCGCCAGAAGAAATCCCGGAAGCATGAATGCTTGAGAGATCGTGATACCCATCAGTACAAAAATTGCCGCAAAGATCACCATTACTTTTCTGAGAGCTCCTGACATATGTTTCTTTTTTCTGGAGACCTGCTCCACAATCCTGTAATCGTACATTTCTTACCTCTTTCTATCTGCCTGCCCGCATACAGTCTGATATTTCTGTTCTGTCGTGTCAGATCCACAGATCTGGTTTTGTTGTTTTACCAGCCTTCCTCTGAATGGATGTCAAACTTAAGAAGCTGCTGTTCATAGTTCTCCGGACGTTTTCTCCACTCCAGCGGTGTCATTCCCGTAACCTGACGAAAATTCCGATTAAATGTGGAATTGGTGGTAAAGCCACACTTATGTGCTATATCTGCAATTGGCTGATCTGTTTTTTTCAGATAATCACAGGCCGCCTGGATACGGATCGTATTGATGTATTCCAGCGGGCTCATCTTCATGTAAGTCGTAAATATCCGGCGCAAATGAGTTTCACTGATATGACAGTATTCTGCCAGTTCGTCAATACGAAGATCCTCCATGTAATGATCAGAAATATAATCCTGGAACCTGGAGATCATATCCATGACTTTTCCTCTGCCTTCGCTGTAACGTTCTTCGCCTAAATCTCGGTTTATCCTTGCGATTTCCACAAGAAGCGATGCCAAAACTCCCTTAGCTTCTTCCAGATAAAATTCCTCTCCATCCCGCATGATATCCAGAATCTTAAGGATCTTACCTGCCATGGATCGGTTTTCTTTTTCATTCAGAAAAAGCGATCTGGAGTTGATCCGCTGAACGATTTTTTCTTTTTTTACTGAATTATTAATAAATTTATCCAGGAATCCTTCTACATCAATAAAAAGATACTCCCAGCGGCTGATAGTTCCGATATCACTGTTTGTAGTATGTGGATAATTGGATGGGATCGCCGTAAAATCCCGGTCATGAAACTGTACCTTATCCTCTCCAAGTATCATAAATCCCTGTCCTTCATAGCAGAATCCGATTTCCAGATAATTATGAAAATGGAGATAATCGATATCGTTCCCATAATTCTGAACCCACTTCTGTCCAAGCAATGCAAGGATGGGGCTCCCCTCCGGCATCTTATAATATCGAAGCTCCATTTTGGGTTTTCGTTTTTTTGCCACAGATATTCCTCCGTATGTTTTCTGTTCCAATATTTACTGATCTTTCTGTTATATTACAGCCATACATAAAAAAAAGCAACCTGCAGGATAACAATACTTGATAACTCTTGTTTCTGCAGATTGCAATTTTTATATCAGCTATTTACTTTTTATCTGTTTATTCCTCATCCAGGTAATATCTTCCATATGCATCTGCCGCTTTGATTGCTGCAAATACAGTTTCCGGTGTAACTTCAAATGGCATGTTGTGAAGTGTATCATTCTCCGCACATGCAGTTGTGGCAACTTCCATAAGCTGCTCATCAGTTACCTTCCCAGCTCCAAGCTCTGCCAGAGTAACAGGAAGTCCTACTTCAATGCACCATAAGATGATCTCTTCCAGATCTTCCTGGGGAATATTCTCCAGTACCAGCTGTGTGATGGTTCCGAATGCAACTTTTTCTCCATGATACATATGATGGCATTCTTCCAGTACAGTAAATCCGTTATGGATCGCATGTGCACCTGCAAGTCCTGCACTTTCAAAACCAATTCCAGAAAGAAGTGTATTAGCCTCAATCACTTTCTCAACTGCCGGTGTGCATACGCCTGCTTCCAGAGCTATCTTAGCTTTTACGCCCTCATCCATCAAGGTATTAAAACAAAGTTCAGCCAGTGCCATGGCAGCCTCTGTTGTCTTACCTCCTGCACAGGAAGTTGCTCCGCTTCTCTTGCATGCCCTTGCCTCAAAATATGTTGCCAGTGCATCTCCCATACCAGCCACAGTAAGACGAACCGGCGATTTGGTGATGATATCTGTATCCATCAAAACAAGATTCGGATTCGCCGGAAGAAACAGATATTTTTCAAAAACTCCTTCTTCTGTATAAATAACAGACAAAGCACTGCAAGGGGCATCTGTAGATGCGATCGTCGGACAGATAAATACCGGTGTTCCCGCATAGTATGCAACTGCCTTCGCTGTATCAAAGATCTTTCCTCCACCAATACCAATGGTAAGATCACACTGCTCATCTTTTACGATCTTTACCAGACGATCAATCTCACTGTTACAGCATTCTCCGTTAAAATAATCAAAAACCACCTCACAGGTACTCTCAGCAAAGCTCTCTTCGATCGTTTTACCGATTCTTTTATATCCGCCTTTACTGATCAGAACCAACGCTTTTTTTCCACTCTTTGCAGCATAAGTTCCAAGATTCTTCATTTCTCCCGCACCCTGTAAATATTTGGACGGACTGATTAAAATTTTCGCCATTTTATACTTCCTTTCTTTGTTTTCAGAAGTCAGCCTCCGCATCCGGCTTTTGTATTTATATTATAATTGCTGTATTTTTTTATTGCAAGGAGTATTTGAGGATTTATGCAGCATCACCTGATCTGAAAAGCTGTTAAGCAATTTTCTTTTTCTCCCAGTCAATCTACTATCCTGCATATGTCAGAAAACATTGCAGTGCCCACCCAAATTTGCATCTTTTTGGAATTTACAGGTTACGACTTCTGCATGCGGAACATGGTATATTTTAGGGGACTTAACTGATTTGATCAAAGTGCAGCGTTTTATGATATTTGGCATACTGTTCAAGCAGATTGCTCCATTTTTCACCTTCATCCTTTGCCGGACAATGCCCCACAGTTTGTAAAAGATTATTATGCTTACTATAAAACCGAGCGTGGTTATCATCCTCGTTCTCTTAATTCCAACAACGGATGGAATATGACATCTCCGCTGTCCTTTATGAATATGAAGTCCGTATTCTACTCGGTCCCGGAATCGATGTTAGAAAAGGTATGACTGCTACTTTTAACGGTTTACCGTTAGACACAGAATCCGTCAATTTGAAGTTCCTAAGCGTACAGTCCTATGACAATGGTGCTGTCTGGCTTCGGTATGCTCTGCACTGATTGTTCTGCAAGCAAATCGTAATTTCACGTAAAAAGCAAAACCGGCAACATGGATTCTTTACGGAACTGTACGGCACGCTCGGAATTGACCTTGAAGCCTACGGCAATGATCATTTGAAGGTTATAGTGCTTGGTATCGCGTGTGACCTGACGAGAACCTTCGGTTTGAACTATTCTATGAATGACAAAACACCCTGCATTGCTGCAGGATGTTACTATTTATAGACTATTCTTCAATTGAATGATTTTATCCTCTATTTCTTTGATTACTTCTATGAAATCTTTGTCAGATTTTCCTGTCGGATCCATGAGTCCCCAGTCATCATCAAATGGTCTGCCTATAAAAGGACATCCAACATCGCACCCCATTGAAATAGCTATATCAGGATCAGGTATTTCATCAATAAGCTTGCTATGATGACCCTTTGCATTCATATCTATTCCATATAGTTCTTTTACAATTCTGACTGCATCCTGGTTAATTTGATCCTTTAATTCTGTTCCGGCTGAATAGCACTCTAGATAATCACCGTACAAATGATTCCCTATAGCCTCTGCCATCTGACTTCTGCATGAGTTGTGAACACAAATAAATGCTACCTTCTTTTTCATGACTTAAACCACCCTTTCGTGTTATTCGCTACTTTCACAAGTGCAAGCATAACAGGAACCTCTGTGAGTACTCCTACAGTTGTAGCAAGAGCCACCGGACTTGTTGTTCCAAACAAAGTAATTGCTACCGCAACAGCAAGTTCAAAGAAGTTTGATGCACCTATCATTCCTGCCGGGGCTGCTATATCATGTGACATTCCCAATATCTTCGAAGCTATACAAGCAATAAAGAATATAAATACAGTCTGAATTGTAAGAGGTACTGCTATCAGCACTATGTGTAATGGGTTTGATAAGATGACCTCCGTTTGGGATGCAAATATCAAAACCAAAGTAAGCAATAAACCAACTGTAGTTGCATCATCAAACTTATGCACGAAAGTATTTACCCTTGATAAAACCATTACTGACTTTCACTTCTCACTCAAAGCTATTTGCAACTCGGCTAAACGTGTCGGTATTATTTTTTTGAATTATTTCATTCAATATTTTCCAATCAGATGACGAAAGAGTATCCTTAAGTCTTCTACAGATAATTCGATATAAGTTTTCTTCAAAAGTCAACCACTTCTCATCATAAATAATCTGGTCTCTTGCAGAATTTAGATTCAAGTCACTATTTACACCAATATCCAGTCTGAAGGAAAAAGGAAATGGTATTTTAAGGACTGCTTTCGACATCCTATTCGAATAATCAGGAAACAAGTTGTAAGGAACTTCTATTCCATGTATAGATAATGAGGCTTTGGATTTAAACCTTTCCGACCATGATGTATTTGTATCAATTTCACCGTCTTCATCTACTGAAATACTTGTTGATGTTTCTGTAATACAATTAGTTTTATATTTTATATTTGAAGACAAGGTATAAATCTCTCCATCAATTTCAACATCTTTTGATAATATTTCAATTTCCTCTGCTGGCAAGCCATTTTTAATAAGTATTCCTATACAACCTTTCCCTTTAAATCCATACTCTTCACAAATCAAATCAATATCTATTTTACGGATATTTTTTATATTATTCCAAGAATAATCTAATAAAGGTTTTAAATCTAAATCATCAAAATAATCACTTGAATATAATTCGCTTCCTTTGTTTGTTTCAATCTCAATTTGTACTGCTGGATTTGGCACAATGCCTTTTATACACTGCATAAATTCTTCTTCATTCATTCTATCCCACGGATGCACTGGACGCAATGTTAATATAGTATCCGTTCCAGGTTCTTTTTTATTAGAATCCGAAATGACAAAAAGACTTTCATAACCTTCAATCGATATATGCAATGCTTCATCGCACTCGAATCTTTCTCTAATTCTCCTAGTTGTCACTTCCATAGAGTCACATACCATAAAACATGAAAGTATGCCTATACCAAATCTAGATATCGGAGTGAACGAAGATTTGAACGAAACCATTAACTCACTAAATTCTCGAGAGGAATAATATGAGCATCCGACATTGGTGTAATAATTATCAATTATATGCTGGTTCATGCCAACACCATTATCACTTACTCGCAAATAATCAACATTATTTTTTGTATATAATGACACTTTAACTTTAGGGGTGTACTCTATCCCCCATAACTCAGAGAGTTTTTGTCTAAGCAAACAAGCATCAATAGAATTTTGTAACAGTTCACGCAATGCAACTCCTGGCTTACCATACAGCTTAGTTCCCATTAACAAATCAATTATTTGTTTCTTACTTAATGAAAATTTTGTGTCATGGTAACGATAAATAGGCTTTCCTGATATTATATCTTTTTTAGCTTGTATTTTTCTTCTATCTACTTGAGGTGGCAATGAAATTTTATAGACCTCCACATCAATATCCATTCCCTCATCTGATAGATTAGACAAAATAACAGTACCATTCCTCAATTCTTCATCAATTTGATTGCAAAAAGCAAGAATAGTCGCTTCAATTGCAGGGTGTTCGCACTGAGCCGAAAATAAAAGTTTTCTGGGTGATATTGTCCATGCATTTATACTTTGATGCTTTTTCCATTCACTCAACGATACAGGATTTTTTACAGCTAGATGAGAAAACAGAACAGAAGGTGTTCTTTTAGGGTCAAAATCAATTATATCGGCTAATCGTAATACTGTTGCCACAAATGGAATACACAGATATTCATCTTGACCACAGACTCTAAAGGTTTCCATTTGGAGTAAATATGTGTAACTTTCATTATGGCTAAAACAAATCGTTGCCAAATCCTCCGTTAAATCTGTATCTTGGTATACTATTTCCCCTGCCCAATACTTTGCGATAACTTCCCTTGCACGAATTGAATGAGTTGTTCTTATATATTCAGTAACAATATAATCTTCAAGAAGCTGTGCTTTCGAAAACTCTTGTTCTGTTTCAAGCCGTTCAATGTCAGCTAATTGATGTGTATACGTCAGACGAAAACGAGCAAACTTTTCTCTTTCTTCTTTTAATTCCTCGTCATATTCTGTCTCGGGAAGTTGATTTTTCCATGCTAATATATGCTTTTCATCAGGAGCCATACCTATATCATGTAGGAATACTGAAACAAGCAACATGAATAAGTCTGGCGTAGATAATTTTCTCATGTTCTCTTGCGGAATAAGTTTTCCAATGATAGTGAGCATATTAAAAATATGAGTATCATCATGCAGGGTGAACTCAGGCATATTTTTAATCACTGTCTTTAGGCGTTCAACTGCAAAAGTACCAACTTTCGCTACAAGAGCCAATACTTCATGTTGATTATTCCTTTCACAATTATCTTTTAATTGCTGATAAACTACCGACTTATTTAATTGATTTTCCAAATATTCATTCATATAATATTCCTTTCGTGCATTTAACAGCTTAAAATTCATAGCAGTATCACATCGTATTTTTCTTATCATACCATATAGATTAAATTTTTTCTATCTCTACTGCTATGTAAAAAGACGGCATCAGCTCAACGCCAATGCCATCTTTTCTCGGTTATAAAATTACTGCCTTTTTGAGATACCCAACGCTGTCATAGCACCCTCTGAAATAGATTGCTTCCTGCTGCATATCGCTGAGCCTGTTCCGATGCCTGATAAACACGCCTTTCTCTCCGCATCGTCCAGTCACCGCTGGATAAACTGCCCGCCAAGCGCAGCACTCTGTGCGAAAAAGCCCAATAACAGCAGCCCTTACGCACAGCAGGGAACCGATGCACACAGCTTATGCGAACACAAAGTCCTGACAGCACTTGGACAGGCATCCCGGGACCCGACAGAATCCCTTACCTGGTTTGATGAGGAAATGGAAGACTGCACGGATCAGTACTGCACCTATGTCATGAAACAGTTGCAGGAAGCAAAAAAACTCTGTCCGGATCCGCAGGTTCTTGTGGAACAGCGCCTAGACTTTTCCAGATGGGTTTCGGATGCTTTCGGCACCGGCGACTGCCTGATCGTTGCAGACCAGGTTCTGCACATCATTGACTTCAAATACGGGCTCGGCATTCTGGTGAAAGCCGAAAACAACCCACAGATGATGTGCTATCCAAGTGACGGACAGGTATCAACAACAATATAGTCGTACTGTTCTCTCAGCGACTCCAGAATGCCTGCCAACATCTTCTCTGAACCCATTTCCATTCTCAGCTTACTGTCCACTGCTGAAAGCATCATGGATGATCCATATCAATGCTTATTCTTACCTTGTCATCTGGTTTTTCGTCTGCACAAGAGGCACACAGTCTCAACGTGGCACGATACCTTCTGATTGATGTCAGGCTTTGTGCCCGTTTGCGGAAACATATCCTATCAAAATGGAAACATGTCCACACCTTCTGAAACCGCGCATTCACGGCTTCAAACCGATGCAATCTGTGGCAAATTTGACATTCATATCACGGTCTTAACCATTGAAGTCCATGGGAACAAGTCAGCATAAGTTCCTTCCTACTTATATAATGCAAGGCAAGTCTACACTGCTGCTCCCTGCCACTGTCTCGACAGTTGAGACAGTGAAGAACGCTCAACTCCTGCACAATCCATCCGCTCTGACCTCTGATTTGCCATACACTCACAGGGAGTTGAGTTGCCAGATTTCACCGTCTCGACCTGGAATCTGGTCCTTATTTCTTTGTATTTTCTTCTAATTCCAACAGATACTTATCAAAATCAGACATGAACAATCTATCCTGGATGACACGGTATTTTTCAAATTCTGTCTCAGCATGAAGCTTTGCAATTTCTGCGGACACCTTACCTGCATCCTGTAAAATACCATAGTCAAACATTTCGATGAAGCTGTTGAGCCTCTTTTCCCAGTCCTGCATCGTAAGCGGGATATGGCGTAAGGTCATGTTTTCAGCAAAATCCAGGTATGCCGTCACCATACGATTCAACTGCTTCATTTCATCCTGGCTCAGATAATTCTTCGCAACCGTAACATCGCTCTTCTTGATCTTTCCTTCCGGTGCATCTGCCCAAGTGGTTAATCCCATATGCTCTTTTGTATGATCAGCTCTTTCCACGATCAGCTCAGCTGCCGTATGTCCATGAACTGCGTAATGCATCTTATTCTGAACGGTCGCGTAGAATCTTCTCGTTGTTGCAGAATTTTTGTCATAATCAATGGCTGTCGCATACAGGTCGGTGATCTTCTGATAGAACTTTCTTTCGCTGGCACGGATCTCACGGATGCGCTCTAACTGCTCATCGAAATACTTCTCCGTCAGATACGTTCCGCGTTTCAGCCGCTCATCATCCATCACCCAACCTTTAATAGTGTAATCTTTTGCAATCTGATTTACCCATTTACGGAACTGTACTGCACGCTCGGAATTGACCTTGAAGCCTACAGCAATGATCATTTGAAGGTTATAGTGCTTGGTATCACGTGTGACCTGACGAGAACCTTCAGTTTGAACTATTCGGAAATTCCGAATAGTTGCGGCCTCTTCCAATTCACTATCCGCGTATATTTTTTTAATATGTTCATTTATCGTCGGTAAACCAACATCATACAATGTGGCCATCATCTTCTGTGTCAGCCATATATTTTCATCCTCATAGCGCATTTCTATGCTGTCCTGCTGATCACCTACAGAGGCAACATAGATCAGGTATTCCGCTGCGCTGGAGCGGATGGTTATCTCATCTTTTTTCTTTTTCAAATAAGAGGCCTCCTTTATAAATCGAAATGCGTTTTTGCTATTGTATTTAGCTGCCCTGCTATTTCATCAAATGGTAAATTCAAATCCAGAGTCCTGACAGTAATCTGGTTTCCACTCATCTGATACACATTATTCGGATATATCTCTTCATCTGTCTTGGCATACAAAAGCATTCCCGAAACCGTGTGGTCTTTCTCTCTCAGTTCATATTCCTTGTTTTTCACATAAGTGAATATCTGATAGAGATTGTTCGAATGAAGCGTATGCTTGTCAAACTGCACCTGTGTGCTATGCTCATAATATTTTGCATCAATGATTAGCACTCTATTATCATGCTGAAGCATAATATCACTCTGCATCACCGGTAGCATGGTATTTTCTTCATTGTCCAGTTGCCACGGAATCTGTGATGCATTCGCAGTAATCTGGTTTTTATACTCTTTCCTGTAGTATTCCAGAATAAACTTCTCATACAATCGGCACATACGCTGCTCGTCCAGAAAATCCATCAGTTGAGTACTTCCATCTGACTGAGTCTGAAGCAGGCCTTTCACTACCAGATAACAGACTGAAATCAGCATACGATATGTCTGATTATTTCGATTGTACTGAACATTCCAATTTACTGTGTGCAAATCAATAAAATCCACCTCGCCAAAATACATCATTAGCTTTCTGAGATTCTTCTTGCGTTGCTTCGATATATTTGACCGAAGAAGAAGCGCAACTGTAGATTTGATGATTCTGTTCATGGTACTGTTAACCGAAAACTCATCGTATGTACAGATTAGCTGTTTCCGTAACATTGATTGTGTCTTGATGGACTCTGCAATATCAATCTTTCCTCGCAGAGAAGAAAGCGCCTCCGTCTGCGGAATATATTCTTTACCAAGTCCTCGCTTTAGCTGAATCGCGATACCTTTTTCTAAGATAGCCGCCATCAGCTCGCCAGTATTATGAAATTGTTCTGTGGCTATATTCTTATAGCCTTGCTCATTCAATACCTGAAATGCATAGGACAGCATATAGTAGATGTTTTGTATCGGTATCACTTAATCGCACTCCTTAGATTTTCGCTCCAATCTTTTACCTTCATAGGTTCATCAAACCAGTATTCTTTCAACAGCGGTATCAGCTCATACTCAACAACACCATAAAGCCAATCATCGTCGATTGAGTCAGGCTGTAAATTACAGAAGTAACTGTGCCCAATGCAGAATCCCTCACCCAAAGATTCATCAGAAGCAATCACACCATTCAAATTCTCTACGCAACTAATCAGCTTGTTAAACTTCTCATTGTCTAATGCCATGCGATACTCTCTGAAACCCGGAGTCTCAAACCCTGGCTTGATATCAAAGAAAGCAAATCTTCTGCGAAGTGCATAATCCAACATAGCAAGGCTTCTGTCTGCAGTATTCATCATACCAATGATATAGACATTTTTCGGAACCGCAAATTTCTCATCGGAATACAGAAGCTGCAGCGCATTTCCGCGTTTATCGTTTTCAATCAGCATAAACAGCTCACCGAAGATCTTACTCAGATTACCGCGATTGATTTCATCTATGATAAAGAAATACTCGTTATCACTGTCTATCTCGGCCTTCTTACAGAAGTTATAGAATGCTCCCTTCTTCAGTTCAAATCCTGTAGCAGATGGGCGGAAACCCATAATAAAGTCTTCATAGGAATAGCTCTGATGGAACTGCACCATCATCACACGCTCTACATCTTTTACACCCATCATGGAATATGCTAGGCGCTTAGCAGCATAAGTTTTTCCCACGCCTGGAGCTCCCTGCAAAATAATGTTTTTCTTGTTTCTAAGCAGGCCAACCAATCTGGAATAGTCTTCTTCAGACATATGGACATCATCAAGGAAATTTTCCGCTGTGTACTCTGGATAGGTAACTTCCTGCTCGTCGTCAACCATATCATCGTCTTCAAATAAGTCTTTGATTTCCTGCACAAAGTCACTATATGGAGTAATATCAGTCAATGTTTTCTGTGGTGCCTGATGATTAATTGTCCAATTACCCTTATTAGTCCAGTTAACTTTTCTGATATTTGAATACTCGTCTGCACGATCAGCATCGTATTCGTAGTCAGACTCAACGATTCCTTTACCAAGAATTCCATTGTTTCCTTTCTTCACAAATACAACATCACCAATCTTTATATCATAGACGAACTGCCATGTGGCATGAGCTGAATTCTTATAAGAGCTGCTATCACCATATTCCTGTTTCATCTGCTGTTTCATTTCATCTTTAGAGCTGAATACTCCAAGATCTCCAATTTCTCCCCAGCCCAGCAGCATATAGCCATTCCTATAGCACTCTTCCCATTTATCAGCACCCTGTCCCGGAGCATAGAGCCAATAACGAACAGTATCGACATCATTGTCTGCAAGAGCATCGCTATCATTCATTTTCTTACTCTTTGCATCAGAGACACCTTTTTTGAAAATATCCGATGCCATCTCCGCTGTTAATTCCACTGACTTGCCTGCTTCAGTAAGTGTCCACACACCTCTTACGCTTTTATCAATATATCCCGCTCCAACGAGATAGTTTCTGGCAAAAGCAACTTCATTTTCAAATTTGTTAACCTTCGTTTTGCCTCTGGTTTCGTTTACTACCTCATCCGACAAGTGCTCATTTTCTATAATTTTCTTTCTTGCTTCTACCGGTGTTGCAGATCCTCCCAGATCACGTAGTGCCTGTAATAATGGCATGAACCATTTGAGAAATTCTGCTTTCGATGTCTTTTTTCCTTTTTCAACTGATTTTTCCTGATTCACCTTCTCAGAAATAACCCATGCTGTATAGGACAAATCCGGGAAGCTCTTGTACTCATATTCACCCGTATCCAAAACTTTCTTACACAAATCTTTTATCCCAAGATAGTCTGCAGCATATGGCACTTTCTTAAAGGTTTTCCCAGCAGCGACCACAACCTCGCCAGGCATATTCTTGGTATCAGCTATAAACCAGCGATTTCTGGAATCCAGATTGATAAATGCATAAGGACGAATCCAATACAGACCCATCGTAATATTCCAGCGAATGCAGAGCTGATCATGTACCTTATCATAAACTTCAGAAAATTCCCGTCGATTATCTGCTGTGTCATTATCGGCAAGCACAAGAGCAGTTTCAAACAAACTCCACAGATTATCTATATCATCTGCTTTTCTACCATCCTTAAATCCATAGAATGTCGCTTTCAGATTATTGAGAACTGGAATTCCATCAAAATTGCTCGGCACCGTTGCAGAAATTCTAAACACTGATGCGATTCCTTCAAGGATAGCGATTCTATTAGCATTTGTGATTCCCTTATTGAAAATTCCAAAGATAGTAAACGGATCGATGTCAATAATCTCATTGCCGCTTTCAAGCTTAGGAACGCTAATTCCCGCAGTGTCATACACCGCATATATTTTCTGAATAAGTGCCTTTCTGTCAGCTTTGAAAGGCAGGAGTTTCGTTGCAAACTCTGTGTAAAAATCTATCCAATCATATTGCATCTACGTCACACCTCCTGTCGAATACAACACTCTATATGTCTGACTGATTTCCATCCTCCGTATTTATGAACTTTACCGGACCGCCAATTCCAAAATATTTTTCAAAGAAAGTTTTTAGCTTATCAATAACCGTCTGCTTCTTTTTTGCACGATTACCACCCCCAAAGCGGCTGACCGGTGGCATAATTGTATCAATATCTGTGCCGACAGTTTTAACTTCTCCCTCTCGGAAAGAATTCTCTAAGAACTTACGGGTTTCTTCCGGCTTGAGCTTTTCATCTTTAATGATAGCTTCCAAATCTGCTTCACGCTGTTCAGCAACATAGCCGTTCCATTCGGTCATTACATCATCGACATCGTTGATCCCTGCAATAAAGTTTTCAATCAGTTGTTTTTTACTACGAAGCTCTGGGCTGGCATCAATTGCTTTATGGATTGTTATCAGCACTTCCTTATCTTCGCAGTGAGTATCATGATATTTTTTTACAAGCATCAGGATATAGTCGATATTGATCTCGATCTGCTTAATAAGCTCAACTTCAAAAACAATATCATCGATAATATCGGTACTCTCACCGTTTTCTCTTTTGCGCTTCCACTCATCCCTCAGGTCCTGATATTTTCCAAGATAGTCTTGAAGGTCTCTTTCGGAGATCATCTCCTTACCAGCAAATTCGTCGAAGGAAACAAGCAAGTTCCGCATACGAAGGAGCGCACCAAACAAAGCAATGAAATCCTTCTGATTTTGCTCACCCACAATCTGCGACTCTGATAACGGGAACTTATTCTGCAGATCCTCGATCATATCTACATAACCAGGCATCTGCTTTCCATCGACAGACTCATAGCCGTAATAATAGTCTTTAAAGCTCTGCAGTAAGACGATGCCACCGGCGTTCTTATCTCCAAATAAGGAAATAGCTGCATCAACACGTTTTTGCAGATTACGGAAACACACAATATTACCGAAGGTCTTGATGCTGTTCAATATACGATTCGTTCTACTAAATGCCTGAATCAGACCGTGCATTTTTAAATTCTTATCTACCCACAGTGTATTCAGAGTCGTTGCATCAAACCCTGTTAAAAACATATTTACGACAATAAGAAGATCCAGTTCTTTATTCTTCATGCGGAGAGAAACATCCTTATAGTAGTTCTGGAACTGATCACTATCCGTCGAGTAGTTCGTATGAAACATCACATTGTAATCTTTGATAGCATCATCAAGAAAGTCACGTGAACTCTTATCAAGTGCAGATGTATCCTCTGGATTCTCCTCTTCCAGAAGACCGTCCACTTCTTTCTCATTCGGAGCATAGCTGTAAATGACCGCAATTTTTAACCCTTTTGTAGGATCTGCTGCTATCTGCTTTTGGAATTCATTGTAATACAGCTTCGCCATTGGAACAGAAGCTACAGCGAAAATAGAATTAAAGCCACTCACTCTTTGTTTCTTTTTAATTTCTTCTACCGCACCGCGCTCTGCAGATGCAACATCTGAAATATTGGTGAGCTGATTGTAGATATAAGTCTTATCTCCTCGATATGTTTTCTGGTCGAAATGATCCAGTATGTACTTGGTGACCTGTGAAATACGTTGCGGAGCCATAAATGCTTTTTCACGATTAATATCCCAGACCTGTTCATCATCAATATCCTTATCGGAATCCATGGTTTTAATATAATCAACGCGGAAAGGAAGAACATTCTTATCATTAATGGCATCTACAATTGTATACTCATGCAGCTGATCACCAAACGTCTGTGCTGTCGTAAAAAGCATGGATTTTGATGAAGTGTTGGCATTAACAGAAAAGATCGGAGTGCCAGTAAAACCAAACATATAATACTTTTGAAATGCACCACTCTTCTTGTTTCCGTTCTTATCTACACCACCAGCGATTGCTGTATGCATATCACCAAACTGGCTGCGATGGCACTCATCAAAAATAATGACTACTTGCTTGTTATAAACCGGATGCTCTTTATTTTTCTTGATAAAAGTTGACAGCTTCTGAATCGTCGTAATAATTATATGAGACTTACGATCACTGAGCTGCTTTGCCAGAATTGAAGTTGAAGTGTTACTGTTAGCAGCCCCTTTCTCAAACCGGTCGTATTCCTTCATTGTCTGGTAATCAAGATCTTTTCTATCTACGACGAATAATACTTTATCAATGTATGGAAGCTGTGAAGCAAGCCTTGCGGTTTTAAATGAGGTCAGAGTTTTACCAGATCCTGTGGTATGCCAAATATACCCGCCAGCCGCTATGGTGCCATACTTCTTATAATTATGAGCGATCTCTATTCGATTCAAAATTCGTTCTGTTGCCGTGATCTGATACGGGCGCATAACCATCAGCATATTTTCAGATGTGAAAATACAATATTTTGTCAGGATATTTAGAATAGAATGCTTTGCAAAAAAAGTTTTCGTAAAGTCAATTAGATCCGGAATTACTTTATTACTGGCATCGGCCCAGAAGGAAGTAAATTCAAAGCTGTTGCTTGTCTTTTCCTTCTTTGTCTTTCCAGAGTTTGCATCTTTAATTGCGTTCCACCTAGTACTGTTTGAATAGTACTTTGTATTCGTTCCATTGGAGATCACGAAAATCTGAACGTACTCAAATAAACCAGAGCCAGCCCAGAAGGAATCTCTCTGGTAACGGTTGATCTGGTTGAACGCTTCTCGAATCGCAACCCCGCGACGTTTCAATTCAATATGAACAAGAGGCAGGCCATTCACAAGAATGGTCACATCATAACGGTTATCATGTTTTGCCCCTTGGTCCTGCCCGATAACATACTGGTTGATTACTTGCAGGCGATTGTTGTGAACCTGTTTTTTATCAATCAGCATGATGTTCTTGGACATGGCATCATCACGTTTTAATACCTGTACAGAATCTTCTTGAATTTTCCGTGTCTTATCTACAATGCCTTCATTCTTATTTGCAATCTTCTCTGTAAAGAAACGTTCCCACTCTGTATCGGAAAACTTGTAATCATTCAAGTCTTCAAGTCGAGTACGTAGATTCTGAATTAAATCTTCCTCTGTATGAATTGGAAGATACTCATACCCCTGTTCACAGAGTAGACGAATAAATTCCTGCTCTAGTTCTGCTTCACTCTGATACGCATCAGAACGTTTTTTGACAGGCTCATACTCTGTAACTACTGTATTTTCGTTGGTTTCAGCAACGATGTTGAAGTATGGCATACCATCACTCCTCTCTGTTTCTATTGCTTCTCTTTGAAGGTGAGAAGCTTATCCCTGTAATATTCATATTGCTTCTGACGTGCTTCAATCTCTGCTGGAAGTCCTGCGGTCAGGTCGTTGCAGAGAGTATCAAAGCGGTCAAGGATTTCTACAATACGGTTCTGTTCCTTAATTGACGGAACTGTGATTTTGGCTTTACTGATATTATCGTTATACAACCGAGCTATTGTTCCACCTGTTGAAGCTACCCAAGGCTGCATTTGATAACAATAGAAAAGATACCGATTCAGCACTATACTTTCATCGTTGTCAATCCAAACGATATTGGAATCCTGATAATAAGCATCCTCTCCGTTGTAAACAACTGTACGACCGATAGTGCCTGCTGCTGATATTAAAATATCGCCTTTCTTTGGATATGAGTATGTGTTGCGATATTCATCAAACTTCTCTCTTGAGATAAACGCATCAGCTTTTTTTCCGAATGTTCCAATTTTATAAAAAGGTACATCACCAGACGAAGATGTTTCTGCCTTCATAATGCGTTTACACATAGACACCTTGCCGACGTCCGAAAGCTGAATTTTCACATACCCAAACACATACTGAATGAGCTTAATTGCGTTCAGTTCTGTCTGTCTGTCTGTCTGTCTGTCTGTCTGTCTGTCTGTCTGTCTGTCTGTCTGTCACGATCGTGCTGCCGGTTTCAGCGAATGTCAAGAGCAAATCACGATAATATTCATATTGCTTCTGACGTGCTTCAATTTCAGCAGGCAGACCGATATTCAGATCAGTGCAGATGGCTTCAAAATTATCAAGCACCTCTACTAGTTTGCTTTGTATATCCTTGGATGGAACTGGTACTTTATATGCAAGGACCTTCTGAAAATCCAAAGAATCCACTGTTCCACCTTGCTTTTTTGTTTTTACCAGAATGTCATTTCCTTTTCCCTGTATTACATGAAATGCATATCTAGGAAGAATGTCTTCATTAACAACAAGCATTTTTATATCCTGATTAATAGTGGTTTCAAAAGGCACATAGGCAACCGGAAAAGTGTGCTTTAAAATTCCAGATCTTGTAACTATGGCAATACTATTTGTTGGATATACTGTCATAGATGCTTCTTTTACTGCTTTTTCTGTAATGTGGTCTTGCGTGTCTTCTAATGTTGATACTTTCATGTCTTTCGATGAAATCCAAGGAATTGTACCTTGTTCCCAAAAACTCTTTTCTGACATAGATGGTGTTTTTCCACCAGACCACTTTCCCAACTCTGCAAGCGATTTCATCGGATAAATTTCATCATGAGAGAGTAATTTATCTCTATAAAAATCATACTGCTTCTTCCGAGCTGTAAGCTCGGCTGTAAGCTCGGCTGTAAGCTCGGCTGTAAGTAGCGTGAAAGAGTCCAGCACGCGGACTATTTCACGTTGTACCTCCAGAGGAGGTACGGCGATCTTCAATGCTTTAAAATCCCCTCCCGTCAATTTAGGAATATTGCCATGAATCAACGATGTTACATCTATAGTCTGAAGATAATGGTACAAATAGCGCAACATTACATCATCTTTTTCTTCAATAATATGGGCATGATTGTTTACCCATATTTTCCCTTCTGCCCATGTTACAACTGGTGTGCCTGATTTAGTAATAACACTTCCATCTTCGCCAACCAAAACAAATGTACCATCAAAAATATAATTTGCCACATAATCTTGAATTCCATTAGCTCCATAATATGGATATTCTCCAGCTTCACGGGATGCTTTTGTTATTGGTTTTCGCTTTTTGTCAAGCAAATTACAACAATCCTCAAGGCAACGTATTTCCACACCATCTGGGCAATATTCGTTTATTAATTCATTTATTCTATTCATTTTCGCCCATTTTCCTTCCTTGATAAAATTCATTATCACTTTTAGCCAGCTCTGCAAAAACTTTCTCCATGTCTATCGGAGGCAAGTGTGACGTAACCTCGTCCCAGTCAATAATTTCATAATTGAAATGAAATTTATCTCTATTCTCTTTGTAATAGGTTTCTGCTACATTACATAAAATCATGCATATTCTTCTAACATTCATCCTATATTCACGTCTCTGCTCATTTCCAAATTGAGTTATAGTGCTGGCATCTGAATAAATCTCAAACGGTTTAGCTTTTTCAATAACCAACGAAAAATGATCTATAGGTTGATTAGTTCGTAAACTGTCATTTTTCATATTTGGATTTCCTTCGTGTAACAGTGAACAGCGTAAACTATAAATCACCTCTCCTGTCAAATACGGCATATCATCTTTATCTTCTAGATTCTTTTCATATTTACCTATTTCCTCGTCATACCATAAAATGTATCGTTTTCTGCTACTTCGCTCAGTTGGATACGCAGCCTTACCACAAATGTCTGGCAAGGTAAGTGCAGAACTTAATGCTACAAAATATAGTTCGTTTTCCAATGCCTTTCTTATATCCTGAACCAGTCGAATTATCATTTACACCTCGATTTCTGCGATGATCTTATCAATCTCATCACGAAGCACTTGCTCACGAGCAACAATTTCCTTAATTTCTGCATTCAGCTTCACGATATCAATTTTCTCTCTGGTATCTTCGGCTTCGACATAAGTGGATACAGATAAATTATAATCATTGTCAGATACTTCTTCATAACTTGCCAGATGCGAAAAATGCTCCACTTCTTCGCGCTTTGCAAATACATCCACGATACGGTCAATATTCTCTGGCGTCAGCTTATTGTTATTCGTGACCTTTATACACTCATTTGTCGCATCAATAAACAAGGCTTTATTATCAACCTTATTTTTTTTCATTACCATGATGCAGGTTGCAATGGAGGTTCCAAAGAAAAGGTTGCTTGGTAACTGTATGATGCAATCAACATAGTTATTGTCGATTAAGTATTTACGGATTTTTTGCTCTGCACCACCGCGATACATAATGCCAGGGAAGCATACTATTGCTGCCGTTCCATTAGATGCAAGCCATGAAAGGCTATGCATAATAAAAGCCATATCCGCTTTGCTCTTCGGGGCAAGAACACCAGCCGGAGCAAAACGCGGATCATTAATAAGCAGCGGGTTATCATCTCCAGCCCATTTAATAGAATAAGGTGGATTTGAAACAATCAATTCAAACGGTTCATCATCCCAGTGCTGCGGATTAATTAGTGTGTCCTCACACTCAATATCAAATTTGTCGAATCCGATGTCATGAAGGAACATATTGATACGACAAAGGTTGTAAGTTGTAATATTTATTTCCTGCCCAAAGAATCCAGTTGTAACTGCGTCTTTTCCAAGAATTTTTACAGCCCTAAGAAGCAGAGAACCTGATCCACACGCCGGATCATAAACTTTATTTACCTTCTTCTTTCCAACCGTTCCCAAACGAGTAAGAAGTTCTGAAACATCTGCAGGCGTAAAGAACTCCCCACCAGACTTACCAGCATTGCTGGCATACATCGTCATCAAATATTCATAGGCATCACCGAACGCATCGATATCATGATCCTTGACAGAGCCGAGGTTCATGGCAGCAATACCATCAAGCAACTTTGCAAGACGCTCGTTTCTTTTCGCGACCGTGCTTCCCAGTTTGTTGCTGTTTACATCAAAATCATCAAATAACCCCGAAAAACTATTTTCTGACTCGCTGCCTTGTGCGGATTCTTCTATATGTTGGAATACCATTTCCAGAAGCTCATTCAAGTTATCTTTTATATTTTTGATCTTACCTTCTCGATCCTTGAATGTAGCTTTTTCATTGTTGCATTTTGCATGAACATTACAAAAAAGCTCACTGGGGAGAATAAAGAATCCTTTCTCCTCTACAAGACCTTCACGAGCCTCTTCTGCTTCTTCATCGCTCATACGCGTATAATCAAATGTCTCGTCTCCTGCTTCCCACTCACCTTCATTTACATAAGCAGTGAGATTTTCAGAAATGTAACGATAAAACATTGTACCAAGGACATAATTTTTAAAGTCCCATCCATCTACGGCACCACGGAGTTCATCTGCAATGGCCCAGATTGCGCGGTGCAGTTCTTCTCGTTCTTGTTCTTTCTTATTATCTATTGGCATAATTGCATCCCCTTTCATTTATCTGCATCAGCACTTTTGCCGCTTTGAATCCAGTGATCAATTTCAGACACTTTAAATTTATATTGTCTTCCAACCTTGTAAAATGGAATTGTCTTTTTTCTGATCCATCCTCGGATGGTATCTTTACTACACCCAATATACTGGGCGATTTCTTCCAGGTTAAGCCATCTTTCTAAATCTTCCATCTTTCCTCCCTCTTAGCGTCTCCGTCTATGCTGCTCACGTTTAAGTTGCTTATAATAATTCTCAATCTTTAAAAATACGTTATAGGTGTTGTTACTTTGCCTTGCAATATCATTTGTTATCTCCATAAAACTCTCCGGAGACTCGCAAAGGTCATAGCTATCAACTTTAACTGTTTTTCCGAAGCAAATCAGATTCTGGTCTGTGTCTGTAATCCATGAATGATCATATCTTTGCTTATGGGATATTCTTATTGCTTCATATAAGTCTGATGACTTATTCTCAATTTGAATAATTTTCATTCTCTCGATCTCTTTTACTGTCGCTATGAGTTTTCCCATTTCTTCTGTATTCTCTGGAATTGATTCTACTAACGATGAATGGAGTGCAAATGAGTAATCAATGTGTTCTCCAACCATTTTCAATACAAAATTCATAAGAACACTTGATGGATAATTCTCAACATCTGAATAAATAACCTTTTCCACATCATAAATAGCTGATGTGGAAACTTCCTGCTTTTTGTCATGAACACATATGTACACTTCATCAAAATATTGTCCCAGAAACTTTTCAAATGCATCCGTATCTTTTTTTGTAAATACGCTACTCAAAAAAGGGATGAGCAAGTATTCCTTAAATTTATCCTCACACTGTGAATACAGCATCTCCAGTGCATCAAGCTTTAACAGTTTTTTATAAGGCAGGTTTTTTAACGAATTCAATAACTGATCCATATCAGAAATATCAGCTTTCACATAATACTCTGAAAAAAGATATTCCTGGAATCCTGGATCTATATAAAAAACATCACATTCCTGTTCATACATCATACAAGCTGTTGAGCACACATCATGTTTGAAGTTTTTGATATTCATTTTGTGCGGATTTTCAAATTCTTTATGTACCGTTATTAAGTTGAAATATTTTTCAAAAGTATTCGCATCAAACTCAAGAACGCCCTCCTGATAGCTTAAAGCACAAAATTGTTCAAATACCTTGGAAAACTGGGAAGCGTCATCTACACTTTTAAATACCCGATCATAAGGCTTTTTATTATCATCATGGCCAGATAAAAGTGCCTCATACGTCAGTTTATAGAAAAGTTGATGGTTTTCATTAAAGCGTCTATAGTTTGGATAAAGCATAGACACGTAAGTTAAAAGCAGTGGGTTTGACGCAAAAATTCCATCTTTCTTTAAAAAGCCCTTACCAATGTAATCTACAATTGCATCCCGTTCGTCTGGTTGGTTTTGATACGTAAGTATCCTATCAATTAACTGCATAGATTGCTCTGTATCAAATGGCCACACATATAAACGTATAAATTGATTCAGTCCGGTAAGATACTCGTTTTCTCTAGAAGTTATTATCACTTGTACCTTCTGATATCTATCCAGAAAACTATTTATTTTCTTTAAAAACGAATCAATATCAGATGGATCAATCTCATCAAATCCATCCATCAAAAGTTGGCAACGTCCTTCGTATAAGGCTTTCTCTGCTTCCTCAGATGTAAAACTTTCATCCTTTGATGATACCGTTTCAACTATAAACTGTAGCATTTCAGTTTCTTGAGTAAAGTATCTGAGTTCGAGAAAAATAGGGAGAATTCCTGTTGTTGTGTAATCCTCCGCAGCTTCAAGGAAAAGGTGCTGCAGCATGAGAGACTTTCCACATCCTCCGCTACCAATTAAAAGTGTTCTTTTGTTGTCATACCCGCGCTGCTTTAAATACATATTTCTAATGGTATTCATCCGCGGATTATCTAAATATAAGCATTTTATTTTCTTTTTATCAGCAAATACGCGTTCTTTTTCGCCAATAGTGTTACAGACAAAAAAGTCTTTTAGTGAGACCTCTTTTCCACCAATCAATCTCATCACATTGTATCGTTCAGTAGCTTTCTCAATGTAAGCCGTAAATGTCTTTTTTGATTCATCCAAAGTATTCTGTATCGGTTTTTCAGAATTCTTCGATGCATGTCCTGCATGTAGATTGCGAGCAGGCACGAATACCCTGGAAATATTAGACCTCACTCTTTCTCCAATGTCCCCATGATATACTCTTGGTCCTCCTCCTGCTGGCGGGCACCAGTTATCATAGGTTTGTTTTCCAACTTTGTTATCTTTTCTCTTAGTAACTGCATAATGCCAAACACCCAAAAGAAGAGCTGGCAGACATACTTCGTTAAGGTCACTAAAAGTGGCCTTTTTTATTTTGCTTCCATCTTCAACCACAAAGAATTCTTCATCCGGTTCAATGCTGTCATCATCTATGACTAATTCGATTAGAGCTGCAGCAAGCCTCATGTCACGCTTACTAGCAGTGTCAATTTCAAGAAATTCGTAGACAAATTCCGTCATTGCTTCAAGAGCAGATGAATAATTAGTCTGAATTCTTCGAGCAAACTCGCTCATCTCAGCTGTGTTACCAAAAGGAAAATACTTCCCAGTAGAGGTACTACACGATTTATATTCGTTCGTCTTTGATTTAATTATGTTTAATTCTGGAGCATTGTAATCCGGGTTTATTACGCGAATTAGTCCCACAAGGACTTCTGGATCAGACAATCCATCGCGTTCACCCCTATAGTGCTCTCTAGCCTTTGTTCGTTGTTTTAAACCTTGAAGTACCAGCGTGAAAAAGGTACCACCGCAAAGACGAGGACATGTACTCTCTTTCATTCATCATCCTCCTGCTTTATCGATACGGCTATGAGCCGTTTTTATCTTATTACAAGTTATTCATAGTTAATCATAGAATATCACACATCTTCAGATTCTTCAATTGGGTACGTCAAATTGTATCTGGTAATCTTTGAATTTTTTCAAGATGAACCTTAAAAACCATATGAACCTTACGAACTAGGTGCAAACAACCTAGCAAACGTTTGGATAGCTCTTGTGATCAGTCACAAGGGCTTTTCTTTTCCGTCCTGTGACTGTCGCAAATACAAGCCAATCATAGGAGGAAAATTTATGGCAAATCATGAAACTCTCAGTACACCATTCATCTATCTTCGCTCTACAGGAGAAAAGATCTCTGTCACAAAGGAACAGCACGACTCCTTTTATAAGGAAGCCGACCGCATCCGTCACAAGGAACAGGATCGCGGCAGATGCATGTGTCCTTATCGCTTCATTTGGAAATGTGATGGCGAGTGCCTTGACTGCGAATACCATGCTGCAGGCGACATCACCTCACTTGATCAGCCTCTTTCTGATGGCAATGGCACCCTCGGCGACTACATTCCCGACCGCAGTAAGCCCATGGAGAAAGTCATCGCCGACCGTATGCTGTTAGAGCAGCTTTTTGCTAGACTACGTGAGCTCGATCCGGATGCTGATACCATCATTCAGTGCTGGCTTGATGATTACAAAATCTCAGATCGTGCAATCGCCGAGAAACTCGGCCGCAAGCAGCGCACCTTCGCTGATCAGATGAAGAAGATCCGTACAGAGCTTCGAAAAATCCGTGGCTATTAATCCTACATATCATATGTAGCAATTCATCCCTCTTGGCATCCATCAACCGATGTCCGGAGGGATTTTATATTTTTTCAAAATTTCCCCGCTCAAATCCACCACTCATCTCCAGTGGAAGGTGTAAGGCACGAAACAACAAGCCTTAACCATCACAGAAACGGAGGTGAAGCACATGAAGAAGTCCTACTTCGATTCAGGCGGTAACGACACAGAGCTGATTGCAGTATTGAATGCAATCTCCCACGTATCCGCAAGAATGGCGAGAAACATGACAATCCTCGCACAGCAAAGACAATCAGAGAAAGGAGAACGTCGCTATGAGCAAAATGAGCGATATGGCTATGACCATCGAAGAGCTACGCAGTGCAGCCGCTGCTATTAACGAAGCAGCCAACTGGTTAGCAGAACAGTTTAGTGGCACTACTGATGAAGAACCTGCTACGAAGCCTGCTGCCAAGGAAGACAAGAAACCGGAACTGAAGCTTGAGGATGTGCGAGCTGTCTTAGCAGAAAAGTCCCGTGCCGGGCATACCGCTGCTATCCGTACATTACTTCAGAAGTATGGTGCTTCCAAGCTATCTGCTGTTGATCCGAAGCACTATGAAGCCTTGTTAAAGGATGCGGAGGTACTTGACGATGCCACCTAAAGGACATGCTATCTTATCTGCTTCCTCTTCGGACCGCTGGCTCCACTGCCCGCCTTCCGCAAGACTTTGTGAAACCTACGAAGACAAAGGCAGCGATTATGCTGCGGAAGGCACCGATGCTCACGTGCTTTGTGAGTACAAGCTAAAAAAGGCGCTGGGCATGGATGCCAGTGATCCGACTAAGAATCTCACCTGGTACAACGAGGAAATGGAGGACTGTGCCACTGGCTATGCCGCCTACATCCTTGAAATGGTAGAGGCCACCAAGGAAAGCTGCGCTGATCCGAAGGTTCTGATTGAACAGCGTGTAGATTTCTCGCGCTGGGTAGAACAGGGCTTCGGAACCGCCGACTGCATCATCATTGCAGATGGTACCTTGAGAATATGCGATTACAAGCACGGTCTTGGAGTCCTCGTAGATGCGACCGATAATCCGCAAATGAAGTGCTACGCGCTCGGTGCCCTGGAGCTCTTCGATGGTATCTACGACATTGATAATGTCAGTATGACCATCTACCAGCCCAGGCGTCAGAACATCTCCACCTTTGAGATTTCCAAGGATGAGCTGTACAAGTGGGCAGATGAAGTGTTGAAGCCGACCGCAGATCTTGCCTTTGCAGGAGACGGGAACTTCCTCTGCGGCGAATGGTGTGGTTTCTGTAAGGTAAAGCACGAATGCCGTGCCAGAGCCGAGGCCAATCTCACACTGGCTCAATACGATTTCAAGCTCCCACCTCTTTTAGAGGATTCGGAGATTGAATATATCCTCTCCCGTGCAGATGAATTAGTCGCCTGGGCATCCGATATCAAGGAATATGCTCTGCAGCAGGCCATCAGCGGTAAGGAATGGGCTGGCTGGAAGTTAGTCGAAGGAAGATCCAACCGCAAGTATTCCAATGAGGAAGCGGTCATCCAGGCAGTTACGGATGCCGGATTTGATCCATATGAAAAGAAGCTCCTTGGCATCACTGCCATGCAGAAGCGTCTTGGCAAATCCAGATTCGATGAGCTACTTACCGCCTATATCGAAAAGCCCCAAGGTAAACCGACGCTCGTGCCGGAGAGCGATAAACGTCCGGCAATGAACAATGCAAAAACTGATTTTATGGAGGAAAATTAAATGAACAAGAATGTAAAAATCAACAATCCTATGAAGGTAATCACTGGTCCTGACACTCGTTGGTCTTATGCGAATGTCTGGGAGCCGAAATCCATCAATGGAGGTACTCCGAAGTACAGCGTATCTCTGATCATCCCGAAGTCTGATACCAAGACCATCGCCAAGATTGAAGCTGCCATTGAGGCCGCTTACAAGGAGGGCGAGGCCAAGCTCAAGGGCAATGGTAAGTCCGTACCTGCTCTCTCTGTCATCAAGACGCCTCTTCGTGATGGTGACATGGAACGTCCGGACGATCCGGCCTACGCCAATGCCTATTTCGTAAATGCCAACGCAACCTCTGCTCCTGGCATCGTGGATGCAGACCGTAATCCAATCCTTACTCGTTCCGAAGTCTACTCCGGTGTGTATGGTCGCGCCAGCATCAGCTTCTATGCCTTCAACAGCTCTAGCAATAAGGGTATCGCCTGCGGTCTTAATAATCTGCAGAAGATTCTTGACGGTGAGCCCCTTGGTGGCAAGGCATCTGCTGAGTCTGATTTCGCATCTGATGAAGATGACGATTTCCTGGATTAAGCTCATCAAAATAAATCCGAGGTGGTGGGAGCAATCTCACCACCTTTTGTAGAAAGGACAATCTCATGAAAACACTTAGTATCGATCTTGAAACCTACAGTGATGTACCACTTCAGAAAACTGGAGTATATCGCTATGTAGAGTCACTTGATTTTGAAATCTTACTCTTTGCCTACAGTATAGATAGCCAGCCTGTTCAAGTCATCGATCTTGCCTGCGGAGAACAGATTCCAAAAGAGATCCTTCTTGCCCTAGAGGATGAATGTGTCATCAAGTGGGCCTTCAACGCTACCTTTGAACGCATCTGTCTTTCTCGCTTCTTAGGTTATCCGACCAGAGAATATCTGAAACCGGAAAGCTGGCGTTGCTCTATGATATGGTCCGCCACGATGGGCTTCCACTCTCCTTGGAAGGTGTCACGAATCAAAAAGCGCTTTGATGTGAGAGAAATAAAGTCCAGCAAGGACATCACCGACTGGAATGCTGGAAAGATACCAGTCGCAGTCATTCATCCTGCATCTGCTGGTCATGGACTCAAACTACAGGCTGGCGGCTCCACCCTTATCTGGTTTGGGCTGACATGGTCACTGGAATTATATCAGCAGACCAACGCCCGACTTTGGAGACAGGGCCAAGCCTCCGGAACCGTGGTGATAGAGCATATCATCACAAAAGGAAAGTACAAATCAACCACAATCGTTTTCTTGGATACACGAAAGACGCGGACGGCAACCTCATCATCGATCCAGAACAGGCAGAAATCGTAAAGCGCATTTATCGAGAATATTTAGAAGGTCTCAGTATGGACAAGATTGCTGCAGGCCTGGAGCGTGACGGTATCCTTACCGGTGCCGGAGGGGAAACGTAGCACACAAGCACCATCAACAAAATTCTCCGAAACGAGAAATACATCGGTGATGCCCTACTTCAAAAGACCTACACTACAGACTTTCTAAACAAGACCAGAGTTAAAAGTAACGGTCTTGTTCCACAATACTATGTAGAAGGCGATCACGAAGCCATTATTCCGAAGGACATTTACCTGCAGGTACAGGAAGAACTTGTCCGCAGACGAGTGGTAAAAACCAGTGCCAATGGCAAAAAACGAAGCTATAGCTACAACCACTGCTTCTCACAAATCGTCATCTGCGGTGAATGCGGTGAAATGTTCCGAAGGCTCCACTGGAACAACCGAGGAGTCAAGTCCATTGTCTGGCGCTGCATCAGCAGGCTGGAATCCACCGGACTTGAATGCCACGCTCGGACCATCAATGAGCTAGTTCTTCAGGATGCTGTTGTTAAAGCCATCAATCAAATGCTTGGTGACAAAAGCAATTATCAGGCACAGCTCCAGCTTAACATTGCCACAGTTATCCGAGCTTCACAGGCAACAGCCATTGACAGCATTGATGAAAAACTGATGGCCCTGCAACAGGAGCTCATTCAGAAAGCCAACAGCAAGGCGGACTACGATGAAATAGCGGATGAGATCTTCAGACTCCGAGAACTTCGCCAGAAAACAACCGTTGATACAGCCGCAAGAGATGAACAGATAAAGAGAATTAACGACCTGCAGGATTACATTTCGCAGCAAACCACCTATCTTACAGAATTCGATGAAGCACTGGTGCGACGCTGGATCAAGCAGATCACACTCTGGGATGACCGCATCACTGTCGAACTGAAATCTGGTATCAGCGTTGATGTAGATGCATAAGTTCATATACGCAAAAGGCTCCTCACCACTGGATAATTTCCGGTGATGGGGAGCCTTTTTCCTTTTTTAGTCTTCCTCTGAGTAGTCACAGTTTGAGCATTCCCAAACTTCTCCATCCCAATGTAAGCAACCACCGCATTCAGGACATGGACGAACTTCATCATCGTCATCCTCTAATTCGCCTGAACAATACGGGCAATAGCTGTATTCAGATTCGTCATAGACTTTATCACAAAATGGACACTGCTGCATAGTTCCACCTCCTTCACATTAACATAAATAATCGAACTTAGTCGTTATCTTTCTGAGCCGATGTGGTTAATTCCATCATCTTTTGTTGATAAGTAGCTCCGTCAATTTCTTCGTCAGCATACTTTCTCATTAATTCATCAATCTGTGCTTTTAATTCTTCTCTGGTCATTTATACGGCCTCCTTTTTTTATTAACCATTGTTTGATAAATACCAACCATATTCCCTGTGAATGCTTGGTGCATGTAATATCTCATCTCCCCAAGATTGTCTTCTAACCACTTAACTGTATATTCTCCCATTCTAAAACATTACACCAAGGGCAAAGCAATATTTTTAGAAAACTTATAAAAAAGCCATTGGCGATGGTTCCACCGCTATTTTTAATTGACCAAGCAATTTTTCAATATACGGAAATAGCATATTATTATCGAAGTCTATTAATTCCTTTAATCCGTCCTCGACACTAATCATTTTTTGAATATCTCTTATATCTGAGGGGTATTCTTCATTCCCTATAAGAATTGACATAACTTTCCCACCACGCAAATTTTCAACTTCTTCGTATAATGGTTTCCCTTTATGCTTCACAAAATTGTATAGGTTTCGTATTGAACTGTTTGAGAACACCTTCCAGAAATCAACAATAGTATCAACAGCATCTGAAAACTCCGGTCGCATAACCTTTAAATAGTTGAAAGGATTTCCTTCTGCATGAGGTGTAGATACTCCGTTTTCGGTTTTACGAAGCAATTCATAGGCTTCTTCAATTGGATGCATTCCACAGACATCTTTAGCATTCGTGACATTTCCATCAGCGTCAAAATTATATAAAAGATATTCTGCTGATACATAAGTCCATGCCCATGAGAGGTCAACTAAAATGTTATAACTCAACAATGCTGTTTCATACAGTTCTGCTTTAAATTTGTATTCTATCGCACATTGTACTTTTTCATCCTCCATTTTATTGAACCAGTAATCCCAATTATCTTCTAGTGCTTTTCTAACAAAAAGCCGAGCCGAAGTATAGCGTTCGAAAATCTCATGCCATTTTGCAACAAAATACATATCTTGATTGGTAGGTAATGCTGTTCCTACAATCTTAAACGATACATCATGTGGCGGTTCGATTTTCTCAAAAATGTCACCTGTAAAAATATCTTTCATATGAGTAGTCCTCCTGTCATCTATTCCACTGCCAAGTCTGCCCCTTAGTGTCGAATGGCTTAAACTGCGGTCGGCTCTGACAACAATCCTGGTGCCACAACCTCTGACATCTAATCCACAGTCTAAACCCTACCGCTATTCTCCGGTACTCAATTTCTCTCCAATCAGACCGAAAAGTAGATATATTTCCATATAATAAAACCGAGCTTTCTGCAAGGCTTCTTACGATGATACCAACCTTACAAAAAGCCCGGAAATACGCCACTTTTTAGCCTTTATTTATCTTTTCTTAACAGCAAACAGACAGTCTCAACATGGACTCCCTGCGGAAACATATCAGTAGTAGAAACCCGCACCAGTTCATAATCCTCCGCACACAGCACCTTCAGATCCCTCGCCAGTGTCGCACTGTCACAGCTCACATACACAACCCTCTCCGGCTTCATTTTAAGGATCGTATTCAGAAGTACCTCATCACAGCCCTTCCGTGGCGGGTCTACCACGATAACGTCTGCATAAACGCCATTCTTCTCATACTCTCTCGGCAGCACTTCCTCTGCTTTTCCGACAAAAAACTCTACATTCTCAATGCCATTGAGCTTCGCATTCTCTCTTGCATTGTCAATGGCCTGTGGTACGATCTCCACGCCGCGGACGAATTTTGCTTTCTGGGCCAGGAACAGGGAGATAGTTCCGATCCCGCAGTACAGATCCCATACAGTTTCATTTTCCGTAAGGCCGGCATATTCCAGAGCCTTTCCATACAGTTTTTCGGTCTGGATGGGATTAACCTGGAAAAAGGACAGGGGAGAAATCTGATAAGAAATATCTCCGATGCTGTCCGTTATATAGGACTGTCCCCAAAGGAGGCGAAGCTGATCACCCAGGATCACGTTGTTCCGTTTTTTATTAACATTGATGGTAATGCTGGTCATTTCCGGAATTTCACAGAGTGATTCCACAAGAGCCTTTTCTGCAGGGATCTTATCTCCGTTTAAGATCAGACAGACCATCATCTCATCTGTATGGAAGCCGTAACGAATCATAATATGACGTACAAGACCTTTTCCCGTGGCCTCATCGTAGGGCTGTACATGATATTTTTCCATGTGTCCGATCACACGGTCCAAAACCTCTTTATTCTGTTTCACTCCCAGAATACATTCCCGGTTATCAATGATGGAGTGGGTTCTTCCTGCATAAAAGCCTGTGATGATCTTTCCGTCTTTATTTTTTCCTACCGGAAACTGTGCCTTGTTTCGATAATGATAGGGGTCTTCCATCCCCATGATCGGTTCCATATCAAGATCCTGAAATCCGCCGATCCTCTCCAGATGTCCACGAACCTTTTTCTCTTTAAATTTCAGCTGCTGCTCGTAGGATAATGCCTGAAGCTGGCATCCTCCGCACTGGCGGGCAATGGAGCAGGCAGGTTTCACACGGTATGGAGACGGTGTGATCACCTCCATCAGGCGGCCATAGCCGTAGTTCTTTTTTGCCTTGATGATCTTAGCTTTGATCCGGTCTCCGATCACGGCGTCTTTCACAAAAACGGTGAAGCCATCGGCTTTCCCGATACCTTCACCGTCAACTCCGCAATCCTCTATATCTAAAGTGAGTATATCGTTTTTACGGAATTCCATGTATTAAATATCTCCTGTTCTTCTTAAATTGGACTCAAAGATCCGGTTGAAACCAAGCCATTCTTTTTTGCCCTTGTCTGCGTGGAAAATTTCTGTCAGTGTCTCCATCCTTGCATCTGTATTGTCTGCCAGATTCAGGGCAACTGCCTCCGCAAGTGCCGGTTTCTTGGGAGAACCGTACTCCAGCTCACCATGATGTGCAAGAATACAGTGGATCACCTGATTTTCAAGCTTCTCCGGAAAATCCGGGATCTCTTTTGCAAGATCATGTACCATCTGTGCCCCGATCACAATATGTCCAAGAAGCTGTCCCTCATCTGTATAATCATTCATCGGAAAAGCAGAAAGCTCCTTCGTTTTGCCCACATCATGAAGAAGTGCGGTTGTGATCAGAAGATCTCGGTTCAATAGCGGATATGCATTCGCCATATAATCGCAGAGACGGGTCACTCCAAGAGTGTGCTCCATCAGTCCGCCGATAAAGCCGTGATGTACGGTCTTGGCTGCAGAATGTCCCTCAAATATCTTCATAAATTCCTGATCTTCTACAAAAAGCTTCTTCAGAAGCTGGGAAAGATAGGGATTCTTCACACTGTTGATAAGCTCTCGTAGCTGGCTCTGCATATCATCCACACTGTTCTCACTGGTAGGAAGATAATCTGCCGGATCATACTCCCCTTCTCCTGCCTTGCGTGCTCTCTTGATATTCAGCTGCATGGCGCCTGCAAAGCTTGTCACATCTCCCATGATCTCAATGTAATCAAGAGTATCAAACTCATCAATTCCCAGAGAATTGGGATCCCAGATCTTACCATCAATCACACCTGTTTTATCCTGAAGGATCAGATTCTCATAGGGCTTGCCATTCTTCGTTGTAGCTGCCTGTTTCTGTTTGCAGAGATAGATCCCGTTTACTCTGTCTCCCTCATGTAATTCATTTAAAAAACGCATAAAATTCTTGCCTTTCTGTTCTTTTTACTTTCAAAGCAGACATACTCACGAACACATCCGCTTCACACTTTGCATTCATAGCCAGACTTTCTTTATGATCTTTGGCCGCATCCCGGTCCGGGCTTTCTGGCATTTCTGCACAGTTTCCACTTACTTCCGGGCTTTATTCAGTATCATAACACATTTTACTTTCCTTTGCTATGGAAATCATGTAAAATAGGAAACGAAGTGTTTTCTTGCATATCCTGTGTTACGCAGAAAAACACGGAATCAACAGAAGTAACAAAAAGGAGTAACTACAGCAACAATGAACAAAAAAGCATACAAAGCACTTGAATACTATAAAATCATAGATCTGCTCACAGACAAGGCCTCCTCCCCCATGGGAAAGGATCTCTGTCGGAAGCTTACCCCTTCCACAGACATTGAGGAGATCCGGTCCATGCAGCTGCAGACACACGATGCCCTTGCACGCCTGTTCAAAAAAGGCGGCATTTCCTTCGGCAGCGTCAAGGACATCCGCGGCACATTAAAACGTCTTACTGTTGGCAGCGCCCTGAATGCACCAGAGCTGCTTTCTGTCTGCAGTCTTCTTGAGAATACCGGTCGTGTAAAGGCCTATTCCAGAAGTGACCGTGATGACGGAATGACCGATTCCCTTGACGGAATGTTTGCGGCCCTGGAACCTCTGACACCACTCAGCACAGAGATCCGCCGCTGTATCCTTTCCGAGGATGAGATCAGTGACGATGCCAGCAGCACGCTTCGCCAGATCCGCCGCAGCATCAAGGCCACCAATGACCGGATACACACCCAGCTTTCTTCTCTGGTTGCAGGAAGTGCCAGGAATTATCTTCAGGATTCCGTTATCACCATGCGCGACGGTCGCTATTGTATCCCGGTAAAGGCTGAATATAAAGGCCAGGTTCCCGGTATGATCCACGACCAGTCTGCCACAGGTTCCACTCTTTTCATTGAGCCTATGGCTGTTGTCAAGCTGAACAACGACATCCGCGAGCTGGAGCTGAAAGAGCAGAAAGAAATCGAAGTGATCCTTGCATCCTTAAGCCAGCAGGTAGCTGCTGAGCTGGAGGCTATTCACGCAGATCTTTCCATCATGGTACAGCTGGACTTTATTTTTGCCCGTGCCGCACTTGCCATGGATATGAACGCCAGTGAACCTATTTTCAACACAGAAGGCCGGATCCGGCTTCGCCAGGCCCGTCATCCACTGATCGATAAGAAAAAAGCCGTTCCTATTGACATCCGTCTCGGGGATGATTTTGACCTCCTGGTTGTCACCGGACCAAACACCGGTGGTAAAACTGTTTCTCTGAAAACCGTAGGTCTTCTTACCCTGATGGGACAGTCGGGTCTCCATATCCCGGCGCTCGATCGTTCCGAACTTGCACTTTTCCGCGAGGTTTATGCTGATATCGGAGATGAGCAGAGCATTGAACAGTCCTTAAGTACCTTCTCCTCTCATATGACAAACGTGGTTTCCTTCCTGAAATCCGCAGATCAGGATTCCCTGGTCCTCTTCGATGAACTTGGTGCAGGTACGGACCCTACAGAGGGTGCCGCTCTTGCCATTGCGATCCTGTCACATCTTCACGAGCAGGGTATCCGTACCATGGCAACCACCCATTACAGCGAACTGAAGATCTATGCCCTCTCCACTCCAGGTGTGGAAAATGCCTGCTGTGAATTCGATGTAGAAACCTTACGTCCGACCTACCGCCTTCTGATCGGTGTTCCGGGAAAAAGTAACGCATTTGCCATTTCTTCCAAGCTGGGGCTTCCGGATTTCATCATCGACAAAGCAAAGGAACAGATCAGCGAGCAGGATGAATCTTTTGAAGATGTTCTGACATCCCTGGAGCAGAGCCGTGTCACCATCGAAAACGAGCGTGCTGAAATTGCCCGTTACAAAGAGCAGGTAGAAGAGCTGAAAAAATCTCTTCAGGAAAAAGAAGAAAAGCTGGATGAACGTAAAGAGCGGATTCTCAGAGAAGCCAATGAACAGGCACATGCGATTCTCCGCGATACCAAGGAATACGCAGATCAGACCATGAAGCTTTTCCATAAATTCCAGAAGGATCACGTAGATACCGCTTCCGTGGAAAAAGAGCGCCAGAACCTGAAAAAACGTATGTCAAAAGCCGAAAATGGAATGTCTTCCAGACAGCTGAAGCAAAAGCCAAAGAAACAGCTGAAGCCATCCGATCTTTCTCTTGGCGATACCGTAAAGGTGCTCAGCCTGAATCTGAAAGGAACAGTTTCCAGTCATCCGGATTCCAGAGGATATCTCTTTGTGCAGATGGGTATCATCCGTTCCAAGGTTCATATCTCCGATCTGGAGCTTGTGGACGAGCCGGTGATCACCACTCCGTCCATGCAGCGTACCGGCGCCGGAAAGATCCGTATGTCCAAGGCAGCCAGCATTTCCACAGAGATCAATCTTCTCGGAAAAACCGTAGATGAGGCAGTTGCAGAGCTGGATAAATATCTGGATGACGCCTATATCGCACACATGAAATCCGTCCGTATCGTTCACGGAAAAGGTACCGGTGCCCTCCGCAAAGGTGTCCACAATTACCTGAAGCGCCAAAAGCACGTAGCTTCCTTCCGTCTCGGCGAATTCGGAGAAGGCGATGCCGGCGTGACCATTGTAGAATTCAAGAAATAAAAAGGAGCTGAAGCCATGGCTACAAAACAGAAAATCCTCATTGTTGACGATGACAACAACATTGCAGAGCTGGTTGCTCTCTATCTCACAAAAGAATGCTTTGAGACTAAGATCGTAAATGACGGCGAGGAAGCCCTGAAGCAGTTCCATATTTTTCACCCGGATCTGATCCTTCTGGATCTCATGCTTCCGGGCATTGACGGATACCAGGTATGCCGCGAGATCCGTCACACCTCCGATATACCGATCATTATGCTTTCCGCCAAGGGAGAAACCTTTGACAAAGTCCTGGGACTGGAACTTGGAGCAGATGATTACATCATCAAGCCTTTTGACTCCAAAGAGCTGGTGGCACGTGTCCGTGCGGTACTGCGCAGATTTCATGTAAAATCTCCGTCTGCCGCGCCAAAGGAAAAATGTGTTTCCTATCCGGATCTGGTGATCAACCTGACCAACTATTCTGTAACTTATATGGGACACCAGATCGATATGCCGCCAAAGGAGCTGGAGCTTCTCTATTTCCTGGCAGCTTCTCCCAATCAGGTTTTCACAAGAGAACAGCTTCTGGATCACATCTGGGGCTATGAATACATTGGCGATACCAGAACCGTAGACGTTCACATCAAACGTCTACGTGAAAAGATCAAGGATAATCCAAACTGGGCTCTTTCCACAGTCTGGGGGATCGGCTACAAATTTGAGGTAAAGGATTCATGAAACAGCATCTTTATACTAAACTGCTGATCCTGTACTTTATGCTGGGCGGAATCTGCTTTCTGCTACTTTCTTCCGGTGGCTCCTACCTGGTAGAAAAAAGGCTGGAGCGTTCTACCGGAGAATCCCTTTACCGCACTGCCAGCCAGCTGGTTTCCAAAAATGAACTTCGTCAGGCTGTAAAAAACCCCAAAAACGAATCCCTCACCCTGGCTCTTTCCTCTGCAGCAGCCTTTCAAAATGCAGATTTCTGGGTTATGGATACAGATGGGAACGTTCTGATAAACACAAACCAGCAGTCCTCTGATTCCGGTGATATCACCGTCAGGAACTTCCGACCGGAAGATTACGAAGATACCTGCTATTCCTCCGGTACGTTTTACGGGACATTAAAAACCACACAGCTAAGCACAGTCGTTCCCATAAAAGATACGGATCTGGTGACTGGTTATCTGGTGATCCACTACCCTATGAAAAACCTCTACGAAAGCCGCAGCAATATCGTAGAGGTTATGGTCCTGATCTTTATTGTGATCTATGCACTGTTTTTCAGTTTTCTTCTGATCTATTTTTACAGGGTCCACAAACCTCTGAAAGAAATCTTAAAGGGTGCCCTGGAATTTGCCAACGGAAATCTTACCTACACGATCCCCGTAGATTCTGAAGATGAGATGGGATATCTTTCCCACTCCCTGAATTACATGGCAGACAAGCTGAACAAAAACGGAGAGTATCAACGACAATTCATTTCCAATGTGTCCCATGATTTCCGCTCGCCTCTGACCTCCATCAAAGGCTATGTGGAAGCCATGCTGGACGGTACCATCCCACCGGAAATGCAGGAACGTTATCTAAGGGTCATTGCTTTTGAATCCACCCGTCTGGAGAAGCTTACCCGAAGTCTCCTTACCTTAAACGAACTGGATGTCAAAAAGCGTATGATGCATATGCGGCGTTTTGATATCAATGAAACGATCCGTACCACAGCCGCCACCTTTGAAGGAACCTGTTCGGAACGAAACATCCGTCTAGAGCTCCTCCTTGCGGGAAAAGAGCTTTTTGTCCGTGCAGATATGGAACAGATTCAGCAGGTACTATACAATTTATTGGACAATGCAGTAAAATTCAGCAACGACAATTCTTCTATCACACTGGAAACCACAGTCAATCATGGCAAGGTTTTTGTCTCAGTCAAAGACCATGGAAGCGGAATTCCAAAGGAAAGTCTTTCCAGGATCTGGGATCGTTTCTATAAGATCGATGCCTCCCGTGGAAAAGACCGCAAAGGTACCGGGCTTGGCCTTGCCATTGTAAAAGAGATCATCAACGCTCATAAGCAGAATATCAATGTGATCAGCACCGTAGGTGTTGGAACAGAATTTATCTTTACACTGGAAAAAGCAAAATAAAACATCAAAAAACCTCTGATCCGGAAGGCTGTAAAAGAAATATCTCTCAATATCTCCTACAGTATTTCCAGATCAGAGGTTTTTATTTACTCTTTGGAGGCTTATTTCCAGTCGTAATTTCTCAGATGGCCTTCCAGATTCATATGCGTAAAATTATGCTGTCGCAGCGCCTCATAAAGCACAATGGCAACTGAATTACTTAAATTCAGGGAACGGATATCTCCGATCATCGGGATCCGCACGCAGGTTTCCTGATTGTTTACCAGGATATCCTCCGGGATTCCCGCACTCTCCTTGCCAAACATAATGAAACAGTCATCCTCATACTGCACATCTGTATAAGTCTGAGGTGCCTTGGTGGTTGCGTAATAAATCTTTGCTCCCGGATTCTTTTTGAGAAAATCCTCATAGTCTAGATATCTGGTCACATCCAGATGTTCCCAATAATCCATACCTGCACGCTTAATGGCCTTTTCATTCAGGCGAAAACCAAGCGGTTCGATCAGATGCAGCCTGGTTCCTGTTGCCACACAGGTTCTGCCGATATTTCCTGTATTTGCCGGAATTTCCGGCTCATGGAGCACAATATTCAAAACTCCCATTTATTTTTTTCCTCTTTTCTACATAGCATTAAATATACAAAATATGCATTCGCAATCCGCTTCGCTGCTTGCTCATGAGATCAAAAAGCCAAGCTTTTTGGTCTCATCTTCTGCCGGCCGTTCCAGATATCTGGCATTTCCGCCGCTGTAAAGAAGCCTGTCGTTTCCGGAATCGGTCTGTCCGATCACTGCTGCCATGATCCCCTCTCGCCGCAGCTGCTGCACAAACGCATCGCCTCCGCGGATTCCCAGAAGAATACTTCCGCCGGAAAGAAGCTTGTACGGATTCACATCAAGGATCTCACAGATCTCTATGGTTTCCTGTCGGATGGGCACACTTCGAAGATCTGCACTAAGACCTACTCCGGATGCCTCCGCCATTTTCCAGAGGGCAGCAAGAAAGCCGCCTTCTCCCATCCGATATCGGGCACTGGCTCCGGATTCTTCCGCCATTTTCCAAATTTTATCATTCTCTGTTCCTGTTCCGTAAACCTCAGGAAGCTTTACAGCATCCTCGAGAAACCGTTCTGCAAAAAACTCCCGCAGCCTGTCATGATAATTCTTTGTGATCCATGCAGTTCCTTCTGCTGCCACAGGGCCTGCCACGATCAGCTCGTCTCCCGGCATAAGCCGTCCGTCTATCTCTGCCTGAAGCGCCTCCAGTGCTTTTTTTCCAAGTTTCATAACTGCCGCCTTAATAAATGATAAGCGAAAGCACAGTCGGAACTACCATTGCCAGTACCAGAATAACTGCGATGATCGCTGTGATCACTTTTCTTTTTTTCGGATCAAACATTCCCATAATTATTATTCACCTCATCTGTAATATCCGTTAATTGCGCATTGTTGGTCAAAGGATCCCTGTCTGTATAATCAAAAAGAAGCTTCTTTCCGTCCCGGAACACCTCGATATGGGCGGTTTTCGGGATTTTTTTCGCTTTCCGGTAATCCCAGATCAGCCGCTCATACGGCTTCTGGTCTGAAGCAAAGGATGGCCTGCTCTTTAAATTCTCTCGAAGATAAAGATCCAGGAGCATTACATCGGAAAGTGCTTCCGACGGGATCTCTTTCTGTTCTCCGGCAAACTCCATAAGGATCTCATAGCGCCTCATCCTGGAATGAGAGATCTCCGAGTATCCTTTTTTCTCATAAAATCTGCCAAGTGCCTCATACATCCGGAAAGGATCGTCAAAATACTTCTCCAGAAATACAAGGGTATTTTTGAACTGCCCACTATTATAATACACTTCCACCATACTTTCCACCATTTTCAGCCTTAAAATCTCCCCGTAGGTCAGCCAGGCTGTGGAAAGTACCTCATAGGGTTCCCGATCCTTGTAAAGAATCTGATATTCCCCTGTCATTTCCATCATGTGTGAGCCCTTCAGCACTTTCAGAAAACCAAGCTGAAACTGTTCCGGACGCAGTGCGTAAACATCGCAGAAGGACTTGTGGAAGCTATCATAGCCCTCATAGGGAAGTCCTGCGATCAGATCCAGATGCTGGTGGATATTTCCAAAGCTGTGGATCTGTTCTACAATCCCTTTCAGCTTTTCAAAATCCATGGTTCTCCGAATGGCTTTGATGGTCTGAGGATTGGTAGACTGTACACCAATCTCCAGCTGGATCAGTCCCGGACGCATGGTTTTCATCAGCGCCAGCTCCTCCGCACGGAGAAGATCTGCTGAAATCTCAAAATGAAAATTGGTGATCCCGTTATCATGCTCCGTAATATACCTCCAGATCTCCATGGCATGGTCATGCTTGCAGTTGAAGGTACGATCCACAAATTTGACCTGAGGAACTTTATTATCAATAAAAAACTGCAATTCCTTTTTTACAAGCTCAATATCACGGAACCGAAGCTTCTTATCTATGGAAGAAAGGCAGTAGCTGCAGGAAAAGGGGCATCCCCTGCTGCTCTCATAATAAATAATGCGGTTTTTAAACTCTGTAAGATTACTGTATGCAAACGGAACTTTACTTAAATCCATCAATTCCCGCCAGCCCGTATGTACAATATCCCTGCCTTTGTTTTCATCACGAAAAGCCACTCCACGGATCTCACTCAAAGTTTCCGGTTTTCTTTCTATATAATAACCTGCCAGTTCATGGAAGGTTTCCTCTCCTTCTCCCACCATCACTCCAAAAAACGCAGGATTCTTTTTCAGAAACTCCACCGCATCGTAGGATACCTCCGGGCCTCCTGCCCAAAACTCCACCTGTGGAAGGATTTTCTTAAGATCCGGCACCAGCTCCCTGACAAAGGAAATATTCCAGATATAGCAGGAAAAGCAGATCACATCCGGCTGCTCCAGATAAATATCTTTTAAAATGTCATCCCTGATCTGATTGATCGTATACTCTTTGATCACAACTCTGGAGCTGTATTCTCCGGAACAGGATTTCAGGTTATATACCGCAAGATTGGAATGGATATATTTTGCATTGCATGCTGCAAGTAAGATTTTCAAATTTTATATTCTCCTAACTTCTGTCGGATAATTCCTTTCCCCGGCAGTTTTCATTATTTCTCTGTTGATCCTTTTCGCTTTATGATTATAACGTTCCCGCCACCGGATGTAAATAGAAAAACAGGGATTTCCCTCCTGCCGCAAAAATGCCGTTTTTGTTGTATTTCCATCCAAACAGCGTTAAAATGAGTACTATATATTTTTATAAAGGAGTAATCTTTTTATGGATCGAAACAGCTGTCTGAATTATTTTCAGGCGTTTCCCTTCTGGGAACATATGACGGAAGAAGATCGGAATTTTCTTCTTGATAACATTCGCGAGCTTCATTACCCGGCAGGTGCTGCCATACAGTCTGAAGAGCGCCAGTGCCTAGGAACTCTTTTTCTTCTGAATGGAGTTCTCCGTGTTTATCTACTGTCCGCTCAGGGAAAAGAGGCTACCCTGTACCGTTTAAGGGACAGTGACATCTGCACTCTTTCCGCCTCCTGCATGCTTTCTGCCATTACATTTGATGTACAGATCGATGCAGAAACAGACTGTGATCTGCTTCTGCTTCCGGCAGTTCCTTTTTCCCGGCTGATGAAAAACAATATCTATCTGGAAAATTTCATCTACAAACGGACAACTGAACATTTCTCAGATGTGATCGCAGGAATCGAACGGACATTTTTTATGACCCTGACTCAGAGAATCGCAGCCTTTCTTCTGGATGAAGCTGCAGATACCGGTTCCGATGAGCTCGCTCTCACACAGGAAGCCATCGCCCGCTCCATCGGAAGTGCCAGAGAAGCTGTCAGCCGCAGCCTTAAAAAAATGAATAAAGACGGCTCTATCCAGATCTCACGGGGATCGATCCGTATTCTGGATAAAAGACGTCTTTATGAAATGATGAATACTTTTTAATTTGAAGATGTTTTAGGTGCCGGCTGCAGGATCCACCAGAACAGCATCGGCATAATAGTCATTACCGGCCACATATAACGGATCATCCCATTTACAGGAGACACAAGGCATATCAGTATATTCAGCACCGGTATGGCAAAGATCAGGAGTTTTTTCCATTGCTTCTTCACCAGAAGATACCCCATCAGCAACAGAGTAAGCCAGGTATACGTTCCTGCACTTAAGATAAGTCCCAGCCCAGGTGCACGCATCCATAATTCATCATAAAGCCGGAATATATACTGGATTTTTTTTGGCCCAACAAAACTGACATCGATCCCGGCTTTCTTCTGATACAGTTTATCTATGTAAAACCGGTACACGCCCTGCTGTCCTCTTCCCATATGGAACGGATCATTATAACTGTAGATATTATTCAATGTCGCCTGGACATATACTCCCGGATGACGACGGAACATGGCAAACCAGGCTTTAAAATAATCTTTCATGTATCCATCCAATTTAGGATCTTTATCATCATCTCTGAACCTGAATGTAATTTTCACAGGATCCGACAGTTCCGGATTATACTTCTCGGCAAGAACATCATAATCCAGGATCCTGTTTATCGCTTTCTTCTCACTTGCGGTTACATCATCCGGATATTCTCTCAGATATCGGGCAGTCTGCTGAAACGGTACCGAAAGCATTTCACATCGGGATCCAGGTGCCACGCCAAGGGCAGGTGCTACCCCCTTTTCTACGCCCAGATAACAGGCAAAAACACAGACAGCCACAATAAATGCATATTTCCTCGCGCCCTTTACCAGGAAGAAAAACAAAAGGATCAAAGAAGGCAGGACTAGATGAATGCCATTATTTCGGGTAAGACAAACACTGATTCCCAGAAGAAATAAATATACTGCCTTTCTCTTGGAAAAGGAATGACAAATATCTATATACACTGCAAAATACAAAGTAATAACTGCCGTATATAATCCATCTTTGATCACTGCCTGGGCATAGCTTCCAAATATGGGAACAAATGCAAACAGCAGAACAGTACCAAAAAGTATCCATTTTGGAGCCTTCCATCTGTACAGATAGCGGACTACCGCACTGTAACACCAGATTTCCACAGAAGTAAACACAATGATGATCAGAAATACTCCAAAATTATAACACCAGATAGTTTTTCCAAGTGTCAGCAGTCCACCCATGATCATCGACAGGACCCATGGATGATGATTGTCCAGCGGCATAGCTCCCAAAAATACATCCAGCTGCCGAAATCCATCTGCCGGGATCGAACCTGGGAGAAATGCCAGGATAAACGGTGTCCATCCAATGATCATAGATATCTTTGCCAGGCGGAACCACATTACTTCTTCCTCTCTGGCCGGGATACGCCCGCAGGCCTTTCGGAAAAACTCCATCTCAGGAATCCTCCAGAAATAAGTGATTCCCATATCACAGATAATATAAAATCCTATAAAGCATCCGGCTGAGATCAGGATCTGTTTCTTTGCGCCAAACAGAAAATCCCAGCTTCCATTTGTAAAATAAGAAGTTCCAAGAAGCATTCCCGCCGAAAAGATCACTGCCAAAACATGTGCCTGCCAGTTTCTGTATTTCCGGTAGCCCTCCCATCCTTTCACGTATAAAATAAGAAGCAGGATCCATGCAAGCAAGCTCATGCATCCCAATCCATTATAAACATCGCTCATTTTTTTTGCAGAAGTATTTCCATCCATTGGAAGGCCCGTAAAAGAAAAGGCCAGCGCTGTGATCATTGCCGCGATCACAGGCACTGCATTCTTTTTTATTATTTTCTCATCCATATTTTTATTAACCCTTGTCTAAAATTTTCAGGAAACCAACAATGCTCCGGAAACCGTTTCGGTTCCCAGAGCTGTATCTGTTTTTTCTGTTTTGGTTACTGAAGCGCTGCCTCAAGCTCTGTCTTTGATGTCAGTCCTACAAAACGTGCGGTCTCTTTTCCTTCTTTGAATACCAGCAGTGTGGGGATACTCATGATCTTGTACTGCTGTGCCAGTGATGGCTCTTTGTCTACGTCAACCTTGCCAACCTCATATCCGGCTTCTGCAAGCTCTTCCACGACCGGAGCCTGACGTCTGCATGGTCCGCACCAGGTTGCCCAAAAATCTACCAGTACCGGCTTTTCTGCCTTTAATACCTCAGTTTCAAAATTGTCTGTTGTAAAAACTTTTGCCATGATAAAATTCCTCCTTGATCCTGTATTTATTTTTAGTATCAGCTTATGCTTACGCCTTCAGAAGCTTCCGCACATACTGACAGGCGGAAAGTCCTGCATGGGCACCGTCATGAACAGCTTTTGCCACCTGGAGAAGTCCACCGGTGCAATCACCTGCTGCATACAGTCCCGGAACTGTAGTCTCCATCTCTTCATTGACCCGGATATTTCCTTTTTCATTCAGTTCCGCTCCGATCTGGCGGGCCATCTCCGAGCTTCCGGCCGTACCAAGTGCTACAAAGACTCCCTCTGCCGGCACAAAAGAATCTGCTCCGGTACCTGCTTCCTGCATGGACACATCACTTTTCAGGCGGATGCCGGAAACACGCTCATCCCCTTCGATCGCCTGGATCTTCATGGTGTTAACCGGAAGCGGATTTTCTCTTGAAAATTCCGGTTTCTTTCCATCTGTAAAGATCGTCACACGGGAAGCGGTATGAGAAAGTTCTTCTGCTTCATGAAGAGCAAAATCACTGTTTCCAAGCACTGCCACTTCTTTTCCTCTGTAAAAAAATGCGTCACATACTGCGCAGTAGCTGACACCTTTTCCCTCAAATTCCTTTACTCCCGGAATCCTGGCAGAAGCTCTCCTGCTTCCGGTTGCCAGGATCACGCTGCGTGCCTCAAAATCTCCTGCGGTAGTTTTCACTTCAAAAGTATCAAAACCACCCATTCCCACAACCTGGGCATCCAGGATCCGTACTCCAAGTGCTCTTGCCTGGGCAAGACCTCTTTCGAAAAGTTCTCTGCCGGACAGCGGCTGCTCCAGTCCGTAATAGTTCTCGATCTTCTCCGCTTTTTCCAGTGAACCGATCCCTGTATTTATGATCAGCGGATCCATATTTCCTCTTGCCGCATAAAGTGCTGCCGAGATCCCGGCCGGACCTGCTCCTATGATAATGATATTCTCCATTTCAGACACCTGCTTTCTTCTTCGTTTGGATCTGTTCTATAATATACACTTCGCATTGGTCTGTTTCTGTGATCAGGTCACTTTTCCTTCACAGAAGTCATTATACCACATTCCCCCGAAATTACACCTTTTTTTCAATAGCTTTTATTTGCGTCTGTTTCTCTTCTATGCTATTATTATAACGACTTTAAACCAATTAAATGAATCAAGATGATACCCCTGCGGGATCATAAATATCTGCTTGACCTGTAAGGAAACGGATTCCTTATATTTATCAATAGATCATGAATCATAAAAAGGAGCCTAATCTCTATGAGAAATTTTGAATATTTTACCCCTACCCGGGTTATTTTCGGAAAAGATACACATCTTAAGATCGGCACTGTTCTAAAAGAGCAGAACTGCAGCAAAGTACTGATCCATTATGGCAGCCATAGTGCAGTAAGCTCCGGTCTGATCGATGAGATCCGATCTTCTCTGGATGAAGCTGGAATTTCCTATGTCACTCTTGGCGGTGTGGTTCCCAATCCCCGTCTCTCCAAGGTACGTGAGGGTATTGAGCTTTGCCGCAAAGAACAGGTTGATTTTCTTTTGGCTGTTGGCGGTGGCAGCGTTATTGATTCCTGCAAGGCCATCGGCTATGGACTTGCCAATCCGGATACAGATGTATGGAACTTTTTTCTCCGCACCGAAACCCCAAAAGCCTGTCTTCCTGTAGGCGTTATCCTGACGATCGCAGCTTCCGGAAGTGAAATGAGCGGATCCTGTGTGATCACCAATGAAGAGGGCTGGCTGAAGCGGAGTAGTGCCCGCAACGATCTGTGCCGCCCACGTTTTGCTATTTTAAATCCCCGCCTCACCTATACCCTGCCGCAATATCAGACCGAAAGCGGCTGTGTGGATATCCTGATGCATACTATGGAACGGTACTTTGTAAATATCGAAACCATGGAGATCACCGACAGTATCAGCGAATCTCTGATGCAGACCGTGATCTATAACTCCCGGATCCTGATGAAGGAGGCGGATAATTATACTGCACGGGCAGAGATCATGTGGGCCGGCAGTCTTTCGCACAATGGACTTACCGGCTGCGGAACCGGCGGTGGTGACTGGGCCTGTCACCAGCTGGAGCATGAACTGGGCGGCACCTACGATGTGGCTCACGGAGCCGGTCTTGCCGCTTTGTGGGGAAGCTGGGCACGTTACGTTTATGATGCAAATCCGGAACGCTTTGCCCAGTTTGCAGTCAATATCTTTGACATTCCCTGCAGTACCGACTTCAACAAAACTGCACTTGCCGGCATAGAAGCCATGGAAGATTATTTCCGTTCCATCCAGATGCCTACCAGCCTTCATGAGCTTGGTCTTGATCTTACAGAAAAGGAGATCCATGATCTGGCGTTTAAATGCAGCTTTGAAGACACCCGTACCATCGGTGTGTTCAAACAGCTGAACATGAAAGATATAGAAAAAATCTATCTTGCTGCCAGATAAATCTGTAGCCATAATATTGCAGATGTTTTTTTGAAAATCAGATTTTTCAGAAAAACATCTGCTTTTTTTATTTTTTCCTTGCATTCTCTACATAAATGTGTTAAAGTAACAAAGTACTCGAAAGAGACATGCCCAGATAGCTCAGTTGGTAGAGCAGAGGACTGAAAATCCTCGTGTCGCTGGTTCGATTCCGGCTCTGGGCATTATTTTTTTACTTTGATCGCAGAATAGCCTCTGCTGGTCAGAGTTTTTTTATACAAAAAACTGCTGCAAATCCCTTGTGGAATCTACAACAGTCTTTTTCTGATCACTGAAGCAAATAAACTTCTGTATAAAACACGCCCTTCTGCTCTGCTTCGGAGTGTGTTGCCACATATACATCAATGCAATTGGTCCGGATCGCTCCTCCGCAGTCCTCTGCAACATAAACCTGACCATTGATCACTACTTTGGAACCGTATGGGATCTGACTTGGATCCACTGCGATCGTACGGTTGGTAGTGGCCGTTACTCCTGTGGAAGTAATTCCATTCGCCCATGGTCCGCAGCAGATGCTGCACGGACAATAATGCGTGATCCGGAATGTTCCCAGTGGTTTCAATGTCGCGTCCGAAGATACTGATACCGGCGTTCCGATCTGTACGCCAGCTGCGGTACTTCCGGAACCACCTGTGGAAGTTACACCATCCACCGCATCTGCAAAAACGCCCTCCCCGGAACTCTTGGTAAGGGATCCTGCTTTTGTATTCTTTTCCTGCTCTGCCTTGGCCACTTCCGTAGCCTGATAACCTTCCAGACAGCTGGTCGGAATATAGCCGACGTGATCTGAACCACTGTCATCTGTGTAAACGATCCTGCTCCAGATAGCATCTACCGTACCTGTTCTTTTCAGCTCATCATCCTGAAGGACCTCTCCTACAACCTCTCCGTCCTTCTTGCCGGGATAATCCAGGATATCACTGTCCTGTGCCGCTGTAACTGTATCCGTAAATTTATTTACGATCTCCATATCACTGAGCACGCTGTCCGAAACATAACCGATGATCTTGTCCTCACCTTTCTTTTGGAAGGTCACCTTGCTCCAGCCATTGTCACAGACTGCAACTCTTTCAAGTTTCGTTCCCAGGATCACAGAACGCAGCTCTGTACCACTGTCTCCCGGATTGGACCGGATTTCCGTATTTTTCGCTGTAACATAAAGCGTATCACTCTTCGCCAAAACATTTACTGTATTTCCCGCCCCATCATCGATCTGAAACTGCTGAGGTGTTTTTTTCTCCTTTGTATATGTATCCAGTGTTGCTTCATATCCCAGTACCTCTGCTGATACGGATGCAGGGAAAAGCATAGAAGCACATAAAATAACTGCCAGAAGCTTTTTTCGCATGAAATCTTGCCTCCTTTCTTCCGGCATTCTACGGTTTGTCCCGACTATCATAGCATATCAGATCATATTTTGCAATTTCACAGGACAGTCTTCAGAAATTTTTAACAAAAAGATCATATTTTTTAACTGGTCAAATCTATCCGTAACGGATACAATACTTATATGAATACAAAACACAAGAAACCAACCCTTACTAAAAAACAGCGCCACAAACTCCGTGTACAGCAGGTGCGAAGGCAGAAGATCTTTCTGACATGTCTTTTTCTGCTGATCGTGGGCTGTATCCTTCTGCGTTTTTCCAAATTTTCCGGCAGGCAGAAGGAAACCCATCAGATCAATGCAGCCTGTGAAGCTTATCGCGATGAGGTTTCCAGCGAAGCAGCACAATATGATATGTCCGACTATGTAGACCTGATCCTGGCTGTGATGATGCAGGAAAGCTCCGGACAGGGTACCGATCCCATGCAGTCCTCAGAAGGAGCCTACAACACCAGATATCCTCAGCAGCCCAATGGTATCACAGATCCTTCTTACTCTATTTCCTGTGGCATCCAGGAACTGAAATATGCTCTGGAAAAGGCCGTCTGTACCGGTCCGACTGATCTTTCCAAAATCCGTCTGGCTCTGCAGGCATACAATTTCGGAGCCGATTCCTATTTTGCTTATCTGGAAGAAAACGGTCAGACTGTGTGGACAACCCAAAGTGCTCAGGCCTTTGCTCAGATGGCAAGCGGCAACACACAACGTGATGAAGATGATCCCCTTCATGATCCTGCCGGTCCATGGGACTATGGTGACCAATACTATCCGGATCATGTTTTGCGCTATTACCACTTAGACAATAACTCATAAACCACCAAATATTGTCATATACAAGGTCTATTTCAAATGTCTGGAATAAACTTTATATGTTGTATATAATTTCAAAAAAATTTCAAAAAACATTTGACAGAATATAAAATCTATGCTAATATATGTCTTGTCGCTGAGGGAAATACTTGAAGCGATAAGGCATATGCGATAGTGGCGTAGTTGGTAACGCGCGACCTTGCCAAGGTCGAGACCGCGGGTTCGAGCCCCGTCTATCGCTCTTCAGAACTCTGAGTTTTTCAGAGTTCTTTTTTTATTTTTAAAAATATCCTTTTTCGATCAAAAAGTCCCGAGTCTGATCTCTTTTTTCCAGAAATTCAGATTCGGGACTTTATATTTTATTTCAGCTGCATATCATGGCCAAGGCATGCATCTTTTAGTGGTGGAAAAGGCGGATTCCTGTAAATGCCATCACCATTCCATACTTATTACATGTATCGATAACTGCGTCATCACGGACAGATCCGCCCGGCTCTGCAATATATTTTACACCGCTCTTATATGCGCGCTCGATATTATCACTGAACGGGAAGAATGCATCGGATCCCAGTGTCACGCCGGTAAGACCATCCAGCCATGCTCTCTTCTCTTCTTTTGTGAACACTTCCGGCTTCTCTGTGAATGTCTTTTCCCATGCACCATCTGCAAGGACATCCATATATTCCTCACCAATGTAGACATCAATGGCATTATCTCTCTCCGCACGTGTGATCGTGTCTTTAAACGGAAGCTCCAGTACCTTCGGGCACTGACGGAGATACCAGTTATCTGCCTTCTGACCTGCAAGGCGTGTGCAATGTACACGGGACTGCTGTCCTGCACCAACGCCGATAGCCTGTCCGTCCTTAACAAAGCATACAGAATTGGACTGTGTATATTTCAGGATGATCAGAGAAACCTTCATATCTCTCTTGGCTTCTTCCGTAAGCTCTTTATTCTCTGTTACAATATTGGAGATCAGCGCATCATCAATTGCCAGCTCCTGGCGGCCCTGCTCAAAGGTGACTCCAAATACCTGTTTGTGCTCCAAAGGTTCCGGAACATAGTTTTCATCGATCTGGATCACATTGTAATTGCCTTTTTTCTTCTGCTTCAGAATTTCAAGAGCCTCCTCTGTATATCCAGGTGCGATCACACCATCAGAAACCTCTCTCTTGATCAGCATTGCGGTATCTTTGTCGCAGACATCAGAAAGAGAAATAAAATCACCAAATGATGACATACGATCTGCACCTCTTGCTCTTGCATACGCACATGCAAGCGGGGAAAAATTCTTCCAGTCCATATCACCTACCCAGTAGATCTTTGCCAGTGTCTCATTCAGCGGAAGTCCGATGGAAGCACCTGCCGGAGATACATGCTTAAATGAAGTTGCTGCCGGAAGTCCGGTTGCTTTCTTAAGGTCACGTACCAGCTGCCAGCCATTAAAGGCATCCAGGAAGTTGATGTATCCTGGTCTTCCGGAGAGTACCTGGATCGGAAGCTCACTTCCATCTGCCATATAGATCTTTGATGGTTTCTGATTTGGGTTACATCCGTATTTTAACTGTAATTCTTTCATGAAAAAGCTCCTCCGTTCTCTGTGATATCCCTATTTTCTTATTTATTCTTGTTTACGATCCTGGATTCATATTTTCCTGTCTCAATGTCAATAAAGCGAACAAAGAGAGAAACTTTATTATCCTGGTTCAGGCTCTTCCAGAGGAGATCCGTAAACTCATCAATATCGCTTGGGATCTCTACCAGCTTCGGCTCTCCCTCGAAACTTGGAAGTGGATTTCCATCGCATTTATAAGTATGGATAAAACGTCCCTGCCCTGCTGCCGCATTCTCGTAGGCAAATGTATAACGAAGACAGGAATCCGGATTTCCGTTATTGCTCTTTAAAATAGACATCGCATAATTGAATTTACCGTTTTCAACATGAAGAACACCCGAAATACGAGGTGTATAGTTCGGCGCATCCGGCTCAAACTCTCTGCTGCGAAGAGACTGTTCAAAGGTGAGCTGTCTGTCCATTCCCTCATAGATCGTATCTGTCTGATCACCGTTTGTTACGATGGTCTTATTTCCAAGGACACGTACCGGTGCATAAATGATCAGGCTCGGGTCTGTAAGCTTGGATGGATCAAAAGCCTGTGTACGGATTCCTTCCCCATCCTCAACAAAAATACGGTTTCTGCTGTTCTCGCTTCTTCCCATAATAAAATATGCAGTAACTGCATGTTTCCCGTCAGCGGAACGTCCGATCACAATTCCTCTTCCCGGATAGGAATTTTCTTTCAGTTCTTTTTCAAGTGAAAATGTCGTCATTTTTCACAGTCCTCCTTGTCTAATGTAAGGCCCGGGGCTCATCCCAGGATATGAACGGTAACAAAAAACCGCCTGGACACCCCTTATCAGGCTGCCCAGGCGGTCGGCTTCTCACTTCACTGCACTCCCTGTAGGTAATCCTACTTTCCGCCAGTCATGCAGCTTCTGCTGTTATACTACAATACTTCTTCTTAATTTTCAAGCCCTATTTTCAGAAATTATTTTTCCAGACTTCTTGTTGCTCACAAAATAAACAATAACACTTTATTTCCCCTGTAATGCATAATCTGTCTGGATCTGTGCTGCAATGTCTGATTTCATCTGGATCCATGCATCGGGATTTTCCACGTAATACTTCGGACAGTCTTTACCTGTGACATCATAATGACGGATCACCTGATCCGAAGTCAGTCCAAAGCGTGTACAAAGCCACGCTGTCAGCTTTACCGCCGAATCATAGGTTGCTGTATTAAACTGCCCTGTTTCATCCGGATGGCAGCATTCAATGGATATGGTATCTACATTTCTGGAATTTGTGGCATAGGATATTTCTGAAGTGGGAATACATTGTACCACTTCTCCCTCCAACCCTACCACAAAATGACTGCTGACTTTGTTGTCCTGCGTTATCGCAAGATTTTCAAAATAATTCCGGTTGGATACGGCAGTAGATCCCGGATTGGCCGTATAATGAATGGCTATATAATTTACCTGTTCCATAGAAATCTGTGGTCTGGAATAGGAATTCGGTGTCAGAAGCTCCACATCAATAAAAGGTGCTCCTTCTGCCTGCCATTGTTCCGGTCCGCCATTTCCGCTAGCATTCCCGGATATCTCTTCCTGTCCGGACTGAGTTTCACTCTGTTCCATGCGCATCTCAAAAAATGCGTATCCTAACGCACACGCAGCAAAAGCAACGATCACAATGATACATATCAGCACAATCCTCTGCAGGATCTTGATCGGGTTCTTTTTTCTCAAAGACTTCTTTTTTCTTCTGGAAGACCCGGAGGAAGTTTTCTTTACGGAAACAGGCCGCCCGCTATGGGACGGCCTGGGTGACTTTTTACCGGTCTTACCTTTTTTTCCTTTATTATTCATCTACACTGTAGTTTGGAGCCTCTTTTGTGATGTGGATGTCATGTGGATGTGACTCTTTAAGAGATGCAGCTGAAATCTTGATGAATCTGCCTGTTGTCTTCAGCTTCTCAATGTTCTCTGCTCCACAGTAACCCATACCGGATCTTAAACCACCGATCAGCTGGAATACGGTATCCTCAACATGTCCTTTATACGCAACACGACCCTCAACACCCTCCGGCACAAGCTTCTTTGCATTCTCCTGGAAATAACGATCCTTGCTGCCATTCTCCATAGCTGCGATAGATCCCATTCCACGATATACTTTATATTTTCTTCCCTGATAAAGTTCGAATGTTCCCGGGCTCTCATCGCATCCTGCGAACATGCTTCCCATCATGCAGACATTGGCACCTGCTGCGATGGCCTTGGTGATATCTCCGGAATATTTGATACCGCCGTCTGCAATGATCGGGATTCCGTAGCTGTTAGCCACTTCATAACAATCCATAACTGCAGTAACCTGCGGAACACCAATACCTGCAACAACACGTGTTGTACAGATAGATCCCGGTCCGATACCAACTTTAACTGCATCTACTCCAGCCTCGATCAGAGCCTTGGTAGCTTCGCCTGTTGCAACATTACCTGCGATTACCTGAAGCTCCGGATATGTTGCCTTGATCTCGCGGACTGCTTTTAAAATGTTTTCTGAATGACCATGTGCAGAATCAATTACGATCACATCTACATTAGCCTTCACAAGCGCATCAACACGTGCAAGCACATTTGCTGTGATACCAACCGCAGCACCACAGAGAAGTCTTCCCTGTGCATCCTTGGCTGCAAGCGGATACTTGATCTGTTTCTCGATATCCTTGATGGTAATGAGTCCTTTTAAATTAAAGTCATCATCTACAATGGGTAATTTCTCCTTACGGGATTTCGCAAGGATCTTCTTGGCATCCTCAAGTGTGATTCCTTCCTTAGCTGTGATCAGTCCTTCTGAAGTCATGCACTCCTTGATCTTTCTGCTGAAATCTGTCTCAAATTTAAGATCACGGTTTGTGATAATACCTACCAGTTTTCTGCCTTCTGTGATCGGAACACCGGAAATACGGTATTTCGCCATCAGATCATTGGCATCCTTCAGTGTATGCTCTGCTGAAAGATAAAATGGATCGGTGATAACACCGTTCTCAGAACGTTTAACTTTGTCAACCTCTTCTGCCTGTGCCTCAATGGACATATTCTTGTGAATGATACCGATACCACCCTGTCTGGCCATAGCAATTGCCATTCTGTGCTCTGTAACTGTGTCCATTCCCGCACTCATCATGGGGATATTCAGCTTTACTTTCTTGGTTAAATACGTTGAAACATCAACCTGATTCGGAATTACTTTAGAATAAGCCGGAACCAGCAGGACATCATCAAACGTAATGCCTTCACCAATAATAGTACCCATTGCATTTCCTCCCTTTGTGTAAGATATTTTAAATTTGTGAACTAGTGTAACAAAAAACAAGATTCATGTCAATCCAAAAAAACTTTACTCGGTGCAGAATTTTTCATGGTATTGGCAAGTTCATCATCCAGCTCCAGGATCACCTTGCAGGTTTCTCCGCTGTCTCTTACGATCATGGCATAGCGCTTATGATCCTCAATACCTGAGGAAAAGTCTATGGTTTTCATCTTCTGATTTCCGTTGTAATAATCCATTCTGTGGGATTTCAGAGGTGCCACAAGATCAGCCTCCGCAAGCTGAAGTGATTTTACTCTTTTCCTCTTTGACTTGGACATGATCATATCAATATCCAATTCCCCGTTAACAAACAGATATTCATATTCCAGGTCTGTTTTCGGAATTACAAAATAGCATGCAACACCAAGAGCGATAGCCGGAACCAGAAGAAGTGCATTCAGCACCAGACCTCCCAGAACCATGATCACGGTCAGTACAATAAGACCGTATTTTATAGCAAGATCCTTCCCTGTCTGTTTCTTCTTTACCAGAAGTTCTGAATATAAGTCACTCATTTGCTTCTTCCTTTCGTAATTTACTGATTTCTTTTGATTATAACACAAAAAGAGAGCCGCGTCCATGACGCAGGCCCTCTCATTTTGTAAATTATTTACCTGCCTGCTTGAAATTACATCATTCCCATTCCCGGGTTTGGTGCCGGAGCAGGAGTATCCTCTTTGATCGTAGAAACTACAGCCTCTGTTGTAAGAAGTGTAGATGCAACACTTGTTGCGTTCTGAAGTGCACTTCTTGTAACCTTTGCAGGATCAAGGATTCCATTTTCAACCATGTTTACATATTTCTCATTCAGAGCATCAAAGCCTGTACCTACCTCAGACTCTCTTACCTTGTTGATGATAACAGCGCCTTCCAGTCCTGCGTTTGCAGCAATGTGGAACAACGGAGCCTCAAGGGCTTTCAGGATCACATAAGCACCTGTCTTCTCATCTCCCTCAAGTGTTGCTGCAAGTTTTGCAACCTCTTTGGAAGCATGGATGTAAGCAGATCCGCCGCCTGCGATGATACCTTCCTCAACAGCTGCTCTTGTTGCTGCAAGAGCATCCTCAAGACGAAGCTTTGCTTCTTTCATCTCTGTCTCAGTAGCAGCACCTACACGGATAACAGCTACGCCGCCTGCCAGTTTTGCAAGTCTTTCCTGAAGTTTTTCTTTATCAAACTCGGATTTTGTCTCCTCGATCTGCGCACGGATCTGAGCAACACGTTTTGCGATGGCATCTTTATCGCCAAGGCCGTCAACGATAACTGTATTCTCTTTTGCAACCTTAACGGATTTTGCACGTCCGAGCTGCTCCATTTTAGCTTCCTTCAGATCAAGACCGAGCTCGTCAGAGATCACCTGTCCGCCTGTCAGGATCGCAATATCCTGAAGCATCTCTTTTCTTCTGTCACCATAGCCAGGTGCTTTAACAGCTACTACCTGGAAGGTTCCTCTCAGTTTGTTAACGATCAGGGTTGTGAGAGCCTCACCCTCAACATCTTCTGCAATGATGAGAAGCTTTGCACCAGCCTGAACAACCTGTTCAAGAAGCGGAAGGATCTCCTGGATGTTGCTGATCTTCTTATCTGTGATCAGAATGTACGGATCATCAAGAGTTGCCTCCATCTTCTCCATATCTGTAGACATGTATGCGGAAATATATCCACGGTCAAACTGCATACCTTCAACAAGGTCAAGCTCTGTATGCATGGTCTTGGACTCCTCAACAGTGATAACACCATCCTTGGAAACCTTCTCCATAGCGTCTGCAACCAGCTGTCCAACCTGCTCATCACTTGCAGAGATTGCGGCTACATTAGCGATCTGAGCTTTTCCGTTAATTGCCTGGCTCATGTTCTTGATTGCTTCTACTGCAACATCTGTTGCTTTTTTCATTCCTTTTCTGAGGATGATCGGGTTCGCTCCTGCTGCCAGGTTCTTCATTCCCTCATGTACCATTGCCTGTGCAAGTACGGTCGCTGTTGTAGTACCATCACCAGCTACATCGTTTGTCTTGGATGCAACCTCTTTGATGATCTGAGCACCCATATTCTCGAATCCGTCCTCAAGCTCGATCTCTTTTGCAATGGAAACACCATCGTTTGTGATAAGCGGAGCACCGAAAGATTTGTCAAGTACTACATTTCTTCCTTTCGGTCCAAGTGTTACTCTTACTGTATCTGCAAGTTTATTTACACCAGCTTCAAGTGCTGCTCTTGCTTCTGCGCCGTATTTGATCTCTTTTGCCATGATAAAATGACCTCCTATTTATATTGATATACGATAAGATGTTTATATTATTTAATGATTGCCAGGATATCTTCCTGCTTTACAATAATATAATCCGTTCCATCCATCTTTACTTCTGTTCCTGCATATTTGGAATAGATAACAGTATTTCCGACTTCTACTTCCATTTTTACTTCTTTTCCGTTTACAACTCCGCCAGGTCCAACTGCAATAACCTCTGCCTGCTGTGGTTTCTCCTGTGCCTGTCCCGGAAGCACGATTCCGGATGCTGTTGTCTCTTCTGCTTCAACCTGTTTTAATACTACTCTGTCGCCTAAAGGTACTAACTTCATGATCTATGTTCCTCCTTTATAAGTTCCATCTTTGCCTGCTAGCACTCACTTTATACGAGTGCTAATCACTATGGCTATATTAGTGAATTTCACATATTTTCGCAACCCTTTTAAGATATGGTTTTTCTGTATTATTCTGGTTTTATCTCTTTTATACTCTTATTTTCTCTTGTTTTCTTAATTTCATTATTTATTTTGATTTTATGAAACAGACAAAAAAGAGACTCCCACGATAGCGGGAAGTCTCTTTTGTCACGTTCTTTATCTTATATCAAGCATCTGACAGTGCTGATCACATTATGCCTTCTTGCTTCTCTGTGCTTTTATCTCTTCAAGCTCATCAAAGATCACTTCATTAAGAACTTTAATGTAAGTTCCCTTCATACCGGATGAACGGGATTCGATCACACCTGCACTCTCGAATTTACGCAGTGCATTTACGATCACGGATCTGGTGATACCTACACGGTCAGCGATCTTGCTGGCAACCAGGATACCCTCATCCCCATCCAGCTCATCAAAAATATGGATGATCGCCTCAAGCTCTGAGAAGGACAGTGTACTGAATGCCGATTTAACGATCTGCTGTTTTCTGTCTTCTTCTGCGTTCTCGTCATGAACCGCACGCATCATTTCCAGGCCAACAACTGTTGTACCATACTCGCTGACGATAATATCCTCAATATCATAGGGATGATCATTGCGGTACATGAATAACGTTCCCAGTCTCTCACCTGCAATATCGATCGGATTCACGATTCCCTGATAATTTCCGGGTACATGCTCAAAGCCAAGTGTCTGGAGATTGACATTCTCCTTTGTGGAAAGAACACCAAGAAATCTCTCATTCAATAACGGGTCGATATGTCCGCCGATCTTGTCATCGATCAGCTCTGTGATCTCATCCACACCCGGGCAGATACTGACTCCCAGAACCTTACCTTTCTTACTGAGTACCAGGATATTGGAACTTAAGGTTTCCATGAGCACCTGGCAAATGTCGTTAAACACTACCTTGCTTGAGCTGCTGTTATGCAGAAGCTTATTGATTTTTCTAGTTTTATCTAGCAACTGAACGCTCATTTTTCCTCCTTTCACTTTCGTACCTTGAAAGAAATCGTTTTTCTAGTCTAATATTACACGTTATTCTGGAAATTTACAAGACTTTTTTATATTTTTTTATTTTTAACGGGATTTTCTGAAAATTGGTGGAAAAGCATTTATTCAATCAATCTTCATCTTTTGGTTTTTGTTCCACATATCCGCAGGTTTCCTGGCTGCAAACCAGCTTATTTCCCTTTTCGAGCATATAATTACCACATTTCGGACATTTCTTTGCAGAAGGTTTCTGCCAGGACATAAAATCACATTCCGGATTATTCTCACATCCGTAATATTTTCTGCCTTTTTTCGTTTTTTTCATGACAATTTCGCCGCCGCACTTCGGACATGCAACACCGATCTTCTCATAATATGGTTTTGTATTACGGCAGTCCGGAAATCCGGGGCATGCAAGAAATCTTCCATGAGGACCGTACTTGATCACCATGTTGCGGCCACAGTTGTCGCAGATCACATCCGTAACCTCATCCTGTATATCAACTTTCTCAAGCTCTTTCTCAGCCTCATCCACATCATGCTTCAGATCCGGATAGAAGTTACGTACAACCGTTTTCCACTGTACAGTACCTGCTTCCACGCAGTCCAAAAGTCCCTCCATAGTTGCTGTAAAGTTTACATCCACAATACTTGGAAAAGCCTGTTTCATAATATTATTAACAACCTCTCCAAGCTCTGTGACGTAAAGATTTTTCTGTTCCTTGGATACATAGCGTCTGCTGATGATCGTTGTGATGGTCGGCGCATACGTACTTGGACGTCCGATTCCAAGCTCTTCCATAGTCTTTACAAGTGAAGCCTCTGTGTAATGTGCCGGCGGCTGTGTAAAATGCTGCTCCGGCTTCAGTTCTTTCAGCTTCAGCTCCATACCCTTTTCCAGACTTTGACTTAAAACATTGCCCTTTTTGTCATCGCCCTCTTCTGTGTACACAGACATAAAGCCATCAAAGGCAACCTTGGATGCTGCAACCGTAAACACATACTCACCTGCTCCGATCTTGACAGACGTGGTCTCATAACGTGCCGGTGCCATTCTGCTCGCCGCAAAACGTCTCCAGATCAGCTGATATAAACGGAACTGATCCCTGGTCAGGGATTCCTTCACCAGAACTGGTGTCCTCGCAATATCTGTAGGACGGATCGCCTCATGAGCATCCTGTATCTTCTGTCCGTTTTTGATTGCCTTCTCTGTCTGAGAAACATAATCCAAACCATACTGCTCAGAAATATAAGTTCTTGCTGCTGCATCTGCTTCCTCTGAAATTCGAGTAGAATCTGTACGCAGATAGGAGATCAGACCTACCGTACCACTGCCTTTTACATCCACACCTTCATATAACTGCTGTGCCAGGCGCATAGTCTTCTGCGTAGAAAAATTCAGTGTCTTGGCAGCTTCCTGCTGCAGAGTACTTGTGGTAAACGGAAGGGGAGCGTTTTTGATTCTCTCGCCTTTTTTTACTTCTGTGATCTCATATTTACAGTCTTCCAGACTTTTCAGGATCTCATCCATTTCCTGACGGTTTCTGATCGGAAGTTTTTTATCTGTTCCATAGAACTTGGCTGTCAACGGTTTCTTCTCACCCTTTACCTGAAATTCACCCTCCAGGCTCCAGTATTCTTCAGGAATGAATGCATTGATCTCATCTTCTCTGTCACAGATGATACGCAGTGCCACAGACTGTACACGGCCTGCACTTAAGCCTCTTTTTACCTTGGCCCAGAGCAGCGGACTGATGGTATAACCTACCATACGATCCAGCATACGCCTTGCCTGCTGTGCATCTACCAGATTCATGTCCAGTTCCCTGGCCTGCTTGATGGACGCCTTAACTGCTGTTTTTGTTACTTCATTAAATGTGATCCTGTGCATCTTTGCAGTATCTGTCTTCAAAGCCTGCATCAGATGCCAGGAAATTGCTTCTCCCTCACGGTCAGGGTCAGTTGCAAGATAGATCTTATCTGCTTTTTTTGCTTCTTTACGAAGTTTTGCAAGAAGCTCACCCTTTCCCCGTATTGTAATATACTTCGGTTCAAAATCATTGTCCACGTCAATACCAAACTGGCTCTTGGGAAAATCCCTCACATGACCGTTGGACGCTTCTACTGTATAATTTGCCCCCAGAAATTTCTTTACTGTCTTCATTTTAGCAGGTGACTCTACTATCACCAGATTTTTGGCCATTTTACCTCTCCTAATCTCATTCTGCCTTCCTGTCCGGCTTAAAAACTCCTGCTAAATCTCCGGGCAAAAAAGCATTTATTCAAGTCTGATATAATACTGTCTCCCGGTTTCCTTCACAAGCCCCATCAAAATAAGCTGTCCCAGGATCCCGGCTGTTTTTCCCGGTGAAAAACCGGTTTTTCTGATAATATGATCCAGATTTTTTGGTCGTAAATCGAGACAACTATACACCAAATCCAAATCCGTTGCAAGTCCTAACTTGCTTTTTTCAGACAAATTTGTCTTTTTTTTCACAGATAATCCCCACTCATCCAGAAGTATTTCCGGAGAGTATGCAATTCCTGCTCCGTCGTAGATCAGCTTGTGACAGCCTCGGCTCAGCGCATCATTTACTGCTCCCGGAATGGCGTATACCATCTTCCCCTGTTCCAGTGCACAGGTAGCTGTGATCAGTGATCCGCTCTTTTCTTTTGCTTCCACCACAAGCACCAGATCTGCCAGTCCGCTGATGATCCGGTTCCTTGCCGGAAAATAATATGCCCTGCCTTTGGTACCTGGTTCATATTCGCTGATGATCCCTCCGTTTTTTTCGGGGATTCTCCGGTAAATACCTCTGCTGGATGAAGGATAACAGATGTCCACGCCATTTCCCAGCACGGCAAAGGTCGGGGTACCACCTTCCAGAGCACCCTTGTGGCCCTCAGCATCAATGCCGGCCGCCATACCGCTGATCACCTGTACCCCATGTTCGCTTAAGAATTTTCCGTAATTAAATGCCTGTATCCGTCCGTAAGGACTGCACAGCCTTGCTCCTACAATTGCAGCTGTAGGTTTGTCATCATCCGGAAATCTTCCAATATAATATAATTGTTTTGGCATACCAGGAAGTTCCTGAAGTCTTGCCGGATAAACACTACTGTCCTTCCGGGCACACCGGATCCTTGTTTGCTGTATTTCTTCCATATAAAATACCTTCCTTTTTTCTGTTTTATGACCAGTATTTCTTATCATATGCCCGGTACGTCAGAGCTTCGCAGATATGTTCTTCCTTTATCTTTTCGGAGGATTCCATATCCGCGATGGTCCTGGCCGTTTTCAGGATCTTATGATATGCTCTGGTACTGAATTGAAACTGCTCATATGCCTGCTCCAGAAGTTTGTCTGCCCCTCCCGTCATTACACAGTATTTTTCCAGTTTTCTTCCGTCAAGCTCCCCATTGAAGCAAAATTTTTCCTTTTTGTAACGTTCTCTCTGGATCTCCTGTACTGCTTCCACCCTCTTTCTTATTTGCGCAGAGGATTCCCCTGCAATTTTCTTTTTCATTTTTGAAAAACTCACTGCCGGAACTTCTGTGCAGATATCAATACGCTCCAGGAGAGGCTGGCTGATCTTTCCAAGATAATGCGTGATCTCCCCTGACGTACAACGACATCTGTTCATATCCGGGTAAAATCCGCAGGGACAGGGATTCATCGCTGCCGCCAGCATAAAACTAGCCGGAAAAATATAAGTTCCGGCAGCTCTGGACAGATGGATCTCCTTATCTTCCAGCGGCTGACGCAGGATCTCCAGGCTTTTTCTGGAAAATTCCGGCATCTCATCCAGAAAAAGAACACCTCTGTGTGCAAGAGTGATCTCCCCCGGCCCCGGTATCCTGCCGCCACCTGCCAAAGCCTGAGGGGAACTGGTATGATGCGGACTTCGAAAAGGCCTCTGCCGGATCAGCGGATCTTTTTCCGTGAGAAGTCCTGCCACACTGTATACCTTGGTGATCTCCAGGCTTTCCTCAAATGTCATCTCCGGCATAATGGTCGGCAGACGTCTTGCCAGCATGGTCTTTCCGGATCCTGGCGGTCCGATAAAAAGAATATTATGAAAACCGCTCACTGCGATCTCTGCCGCCCGCCTGGCTCCTTCCTGCCCGCAGATGTCCGCAAAATCAACCTTTGGTATTTCCGGTTTGTTTTCTGTTTTTTCTTTTTCCTGATACGCAGCTGTATAAGTGTTTGGGTCTCTCAGACATCGGATCATGGCATTCAGACTTTTTACTCCAAACACCGGCATATCCTTCACCAGATTCCCCTCCCGGATGTTTTCCTCCGGAATAACGCAAAAGCGTAAGCCCAGCTCTCTTGCGCGGATCACCCGAGGCAAAACTCCGGCAACCCCATGGATCTCTCCATTCAGACTGATCTCTCCTACGATCATAACTCCTTCCAGAAGATCCGGTTCCAGAATTCCGGCAGCCGCAAGTACTGCAGCCGCCACAGGCAGATCAAAACCGGCTCCTTCCTTTTTCATATCGGCAGGTGCAAAATTTACAGTTACTTTTTTTGGTGGCAGACAAAGCCGGTTGTTCTTAAATGCAGTCCGGACTCTTTCCTGGGCCTCTCTCACCTGGGCAGAGGGAAATCCTACCATAGCAAAAGAAGGCAGACCATCACTGACATCTGCCTCAACCTGGATCTCACGTACTTCCATTCCGTAGATCGCTGCTGATAAAACACTCGCAAACAAATACATTCCTTTCTGCGAAAAAACGGATCCCGATCTTCCATCTTTTCGTCTTTTCAGGTCAGGCGGATATTCGAAATCCGCATTGGTTAAAAACAAGGGAATTTTCAGATAGACATTTTCTGAATTTTAGAAGATAATAAATTTAGTATAGTCCATTTTGCTCCCTTTTGCAAGGGTGCATTTCGTTCTGTTTTATACTTTCAATAGAAAGAAGAGGTGAGCACAATGAAATTTCAGCGTATTCAGGATTTACGTACAGACGCGGATCTGTCCCAGAGAGAATTAAGTGAGATTCTTCATATCAGTCAGCGTTCTTATTCCCATTATGAAACGGGATCCCGTAATATTCCTATCGAAATGCTTATCCGGCTGGCAAATTATTACGACACCAGCATCGATTATCTCGTCGGCCGCACAGACCGCAAAAAAATGATCAAATAAAGAGATCCCCGGAAATGTGGAACAGTTTCGGGAATTCCTGTATCGGGATTCCCTGATTGCCAAAATCCGGGGATTCTTTATTTTATCGTGTTTTATTTTTTTTGATCATTCCGTATAATAGGTTTCTTCTTCTCCGTAGGGAATCTCATATTCTTCTGTATTCTCATCAGAAGAATCTTCACTGCTTTCGCTGTAGGATTCCTGTTCATAGGAATTTTCGTTGCTTTCATTATAGGAAGCATCCTCTTCGGAATTTTCGGATACTTCCAGGGATGGCTCCTGCCGGGTCATAATAGACTCTGTTTTCGGATAGGTCAGAGATCCCTCTCCCCGTTCATATGTTTTTACCTTCACATAAAGCTCACCACTTTTATCGAAAACAAACTCTCCTTTTGCCTTATTCCCTTCGGAATCCTTAAAACGGAACTGTGTGGCATTTCCTGCTACCTCTGCAGTCACATCTACTTCTGCGGTCATGGAAGGATCTTTTCCATTCACTCTCTTATAGGTAAAGGAAACAGATTTCAGACTGATATCATAAATATCGATCGTTGTCAGCCCGTCTTCGCTGTACCAGATTCCCTGATAATTTTCCGGTTCAAATGCCGGAAGGATTGTCGGGACCGGTGTCAATGACGGTGTCGGTGTCGCTGTCGGAACCGGTGTTGCTGTTGCTGCCGGAGTTGCTGTCACCTCCGGAATACTGTCCAATGCAGCCAATGCGGCCTCTCTTCGTTGTTCTTTTTCCACCTTATCCCTGTGGGAAACATACAGCATCCCTCCCAGTCCTGCCAGAATAAACAGAATGATCAACAGGATCAGAACCGCTCTCAGCCGTTTTTTTCTTTTTTTGTTTTTTCTCATCTGCATCACCTCTGTTTACTATAGCATACAGGAAACTCTTCTTGTATTTCTCAATTCTGCTTATTTTTTCTCTTTGATGATACCTTTTCTGTAAGCTTCCAGAAGCTGGATCAGCTCACTGATCCTTTCCTTCAGAGCAGTTCCGGTATCGGTATCACCGACCAGTGTACGTTTGTTATTGTAGTGAACTGCCACCCTGTTGGAAACAATATCCTGCTCCTTGGCTACCGCTTCTTCCGCAGAAGTAAAAGGCTCATGAGCAGACAGGATCAGCCCGTAGGAGTTATAAACCAGTGTATAACCGGCAATCCCCGTAACCTTCTGATATGGTCTGGAAAAACCGCCGTCGATCACAAGAACTTTGCCATTGCATTTTACAGGACTCTCTCCCTCACTCTGGTGAACCGGCACATGCCCGTTGATGATGTGACCTTTTTCCGGATCCAGTTCAAATTCACGGAGCAGATCATCTACAACATTCTCATTTTCCAGAAGATGATAGTAGGCATTTTTAGTTTCTTTATGTGTTTCCTTATCTTTAATAAAATAACGTTCAAAGGTGGTCATCTTGTCTTTTCCGAACAGCGGTGAATTCGGAGCTGCCCAAATATACCACATAATATCCCTGCCTTTACGCTTTTCATCCTCATTTACAGAGAAAAACGCCCGGCGCACATAAGTCTCAAGAACATCGTACAATTCTTTTCCTTTGTAGGTTTTTCCATAAATCTGAACTTCTTTCAGACTTCCATCCTCATTAAGCGGAATACTTCCATGGAACAGAAGATTTCCATTATAAGTTTTATAAAGGCCTCCCTTGTCCAGAAGAAGCCGGACATGATTCTGCAGTTTCTCGCAGTTTCGGAACGCGGAATCCAAGCGTTCCATTACATCCTTTTCCTCTGTAGTAAGTTCATATGGCTTTTTCCAGTCAATAGTAGGAAAATATGTATCGGTCAGCGGATATTCTTTTCCGTCCGGAAGTGTGATCATTCCCTTTTTCGGATCGATCCTATGAAGCAAACAACGCTTTTCCATATGGAATTCTTTGTGCCGGCGGATCAGCTGACCCTCCAGCTTAAACTGGATAATGGCAATAGCCTTGTGCATTTTCCGTCCAAGCTCTTCTTCCAGAATACTATAGTTATTGGCATCTCCCTTCATCTCAAAAGCAGTACATGGATCATCCTTATAAGCCTCCATTGCAAAGGTTGCCAGAGGCATGAGATTGATCCCATATCCATCCTCAAGAATATCCATATTTCGGTAACGGATGCTGTTCCGGATCACCGTTGCAATGCAGGCTTTCTGTCCTGTAGCAGCTCCCATCCAGACCACATCATGATTTCCCCACTGGATATCCAGCGAATGATATTTCATCAAACGATCCATGATGAAATGCGGGCCCGGACCTCTGTCATAAATATCTCCCAGCACATGAAGATGATCCACAACAAGACGCTGGATCAGTTCTGCCAGGGCAATGATAAAATTCTCTGCCCGGCCGATCTCAATGATCGTATTGACGATGGCATCGTAATATGCTTCTTTGTCCAGAACTTCCGCTTTCTCTGTGATCAGCTCCTCGATCACATATGCATAGTCTGCAGGAAGTGCCTTACGGACCTTGGAACGGGTATATTTGGATGCCGTTGTCTTGCATACTTCGATCAGACGATAAAGTGTGATCTTGTACCAGTTCTCCATGTCTTCTTCCTGTTTTTTTACAACCTCCATCTTTTCCTTCGGATAATAGATCAGTGTGGCAAGAGAACGTTTGTCGCTGTTGCTTAAGGTATGTCCGAATACATCATCGATCTTTTTTCGTACAGCCCCTGATCCATTCCGAAGAACATGGGAAAACGCATCGTATTCTCCATGAATGTCCGACATGAAATGCTCGGTACCTTTCGGAAGGTTTAATATAGACTGCAGATTGATGATTTCTGTTGAAGCCTTTGCTATAGTAGGATACAGCTCCGCAAGTCGCTGCAGGTATCTTAATTCTTCTTTTTTCATAGTATCTGGTATCCTCCTGGGAGTTCTCACTGCCAGATCAGCCTTCAGGATAAACGGCAGTATTTTTTATTTATTGTAAGCCCTTCCGGTATCATATATCAACCCGTAAAATCAAACAGTGACATCTGATTGGACTGCGGGATATCTCCGAAAAGATCCATATCATCCATCAGATCGATAACGGTCTTGCTGACCTTGGTACGATCACGGAAATCATCCTTGGAAAGGAATCTGCCTTTTGCGGCAGCATCCACAACTGCCTCTGCTGCCTTATCTCCAAGACCCTCTATGGTATCCAGAGCAGGCATCAGCTTATCTCCGATGATCTGGAACCGGTGTGCCTTTGCCTTATAAAGATCGATCGGCACAAAATCAAAACCTCTGGCGTACATTTCCTGTACGATCCTCATATCCTTCAGTGTATCCTGTTCCTTCTTGGATGCCTCATCACCTTTTTTCCGGATCTCCGCCATATAATATTCCAGACGTTCTTTTCCCATGCACATCAGTTCATAGGAAAAGGAAGTGGCACGGATACTGAAAAATGCTGCATAATAAGCCAGTGGATGAAACACTTTATACCAGGCGATACGATACGCCATCATAACATAGGCTGCCGCATGGGCTTTCGGGAACATGTACTTGATCAGCTTACAGGACCAGATATACCAGTCCGGAACATCATGCTCTTTCATAGTCTGGATCCATTCCTCACGAAGCCCCTTTCCCTTACGGACACTCTCCATGATGGTAAACGCCAGACCACTTTCCACTCCTTTTCCGATGAGATAGATCATAATATCATCTCGCGTACAGATTGCTGTGGAAATGGTAGCTGTACCATTCTGGATCAATACCTGGGCATTTCCAAGCCATACATCCGTGCCGTGGGAAAGTCCAGCAATACGTACCAGGTCGGAAAAATATTTCGGCTTGGTATCGATCAACATCTGCATGGCAAAGTCTGTACCAAACTCCGGGATCCCGAGGCATCCCAGCCTGCAGCCGCCGATATCCTCCGGGCTGATCCCCAGAGCCTGCGTTCCCGCAAACAGGGACATGACATCTCTCTGGTCCAGCGGAACTGTTCTCGCACTAATGCCAGTCAGATCCTCCAGCATACGGATCATGGTCGGATCATCGTGTCCAAGTATATCAAGTTTCAGAAGATTTCCGTCAATGGAATGGTAATCAAAATGTGTGGTGATGATATCACTGTTCACATCATTGGCCGGGTGCTGCACAGGTGTAAATTTCTCAATCTCCTCACCCATAGGCAGTACGATGATACCTCCCGGATGCTGGCCAGTGGTACGGCGGACACCGGTACAGCCCTTCACGATACGGTTGATCTCACAGTAACGCTTGTGCTGCCCCCGTTCCTCATAATAGTTCTTCACATAACCAAATGCGGTTTTTTCCGCAAGGGTACCAATGGTTCCCGCCTTAAAGGTCTGCCCTTTTCCGAAGATAACCTCTGTATACCGGTGAGCATTGGCCTGATATTCACCGGAAAAGTTCAGGTCGATATCCGGCTCCTTATCACCTTTAAAACCAAGGAATGTCTCAAAAGGAATATCAAAGCCTTCCTTGTTCATCCTGGCACCGCATTTCGGACAGATCTTATCCGGCATATCACATCCTGCCATACCCGCGTATTTTTTCACCTCAGGGGAATCAAAATCACTGTATTTACAGTCTGGATTCGGACAGAGATAATGAGGCGGCAGAGGGTTTACCTCCGTGATACCGGACATGGTCGCTGCCAGAGAAGAACCTACAGAACCACGGGATCCAACCAGATAGCCGTCCTCATTGGATTTCCACACAAGCTTCTGTGCAATGATATACATTACCGCATAACCATTCGAGATAATAGAATTCAGCTCCCTGTCCAGACGGTCCTCCACGATCTTCGGCAACGGATCTCCGTACATTTCGTGGGCCTTCGTGAAACAGATATTCTTAAGATCCTGCTCGGAGTTCTCAATGACCGGTGGAAATTTATCCGGATGGATCGGTGATATCTTCTCGATCATATCCGCGATCTTATTGGTATTGGTGATCACCACCTCTTCCGCCTTTTCACTTCCCAGATAGGAAAATTCCTCCAGCATTTCCTCCGTTGTACGAAGATAAAGCGGGGCCTGGTTATCTGCATCAGAAAATCCGTTTCCTGCCATGATGATCCGTCGGTAAACCTCGTCCTGAGGATCCATAAAATGCACATCACAGGTGGCAACCACCGGTTTTTTGAACTGTTCTCCAAGTTTTACGATCTTCCGGTTTATCTCTTTTAAGTCTTCCTCAGAATTGATCATATCATGTTTTTCATCCGCAAGCATAAACGCATTGTTCCCAAGAGGCTGGATTTCCAGATAGTCATAAAAATTTACCAGTCTGGCGATCTCCTGATCCGGTGCATTGCGAAGAAGTGCCTGATAAAGCTCTCCTGCCTCGCAGGCACTTCCCACCAGAAGGCCTTCCCTGTATTTTTCCAGCACACTTTTGGGAACCCTTGGTCTTCTGTGATAGTACTTTAAATGGGACTGGCTTACCAGCTTGTACAGATTGATCCTTCCGGTCTCATTTCTTGCAAAAACAATAGCATGGTATGTGGGCAGCTTTCGGATGGTATCCGGTGAAACCGCACCCTGCCTGTTCATCTCATCCACATCAAAAATATCTCTTTCTTCCAGCATCTTTACAAACCGCACAAAAATCTCTGCGGTACATGCCGCATCATCCACAGCTCTGTGGTGATGATCAAGAGAAACACCTACTGCCTTGGCTACCGTATCCAGTTTAAAACGGTTCAGGGCAGGAAGAAGGAATCTAGCCATACCAACGGTATCCACATAAGTAAAATCATCCGAAATCCCCTGCCGTTTACAGTTTTCAATAATAAAGCTCATATCAAAGTCCGCATTATGGGCCACCATCGCGCAGCCCTCACAGAATTCCAGGAATTTCGGCAGTACTTCCTCTATCACAGGTGCATCCAGGACCATGGAATCATTGATGCTTGTCAGCTGCTCAATACGGAACGGAATGGGCACTTCCGGGTTTACAAAGGTGGAAAAACGATCTGTGATCTGTCCTTTTTCCACTTTTACCGCGCCAATCTCAATGATCCTGCAGGTTAGTGCTGAGAATCCCGTAGTCTCAATATCAAAAACAACAAAATCTCCATCCAGACGCTGCCCTTTGGAATTGGTGACCATACCCTTCAGATCGTCTACCAGATACGCTTCCATTCCATAGAGCACCTTAAAATCAGACTCCTTTGGAACACAACCGCCCCAGGCATCAAAGCAGTGATTTGCCTCCGGGAAGGACTGCACCACGCCATGATCCGTGATAGCGATAGCCTTATGTCCCCACTCATAGGCACGTTTTACCAATGCCTTTGCATCGCTGACACCATCCATATCGCTCATCTTGGTGTGACAGTGAAGCTCCACACGCTTCTGAGGACTGGTATCCATTCTTGTGCTGGTAAAATTGGCGATTTTCTTGATACCTGTAATATTTCCAATAGTAAGCTCACTGTCAAAACGGTCAATGGTGGTAACTCCCTTCAGCTTCAGGAATGCGCCTTTTTTTACACTTTCCGTCACTTCCGGAACCTGCTCGTTACGCAGAAACATCTTCACAACAATACTGTCCGTAAAATCGGTCACAGGGAAGATCAGGATCGTTTTCTCATTTCGGATCTCACGAGCTTCCACATCCATAACCTGACATCGGATGATAACCTCACCCATCTCACCGGTAATGCTCTCCAGCGGAATCGTTTCTCCATCAAAATCTCTGCCGTAAACCACATCCGGATTGCTGTCCCTGCGGAATCCGAAGCTGCCGCGGAAATCCCCCTTCTGAACCTTCTGCTGTTTTTTGTCAACGGATTTCTTCTCGTTTGTCTTTTCGCCGCTCTTATCTCCAGAGGTTTTCTTTGTCTCTTCCCTGGCTGTATCCTCCTGCTTCGGTTCGCTTTCCTGATCCCCGCTGAGTTTGGCATGCTTCAGGACATTTTCCACTTCCTGTTTGATCTGAAGTGCAGCATTTTTCCGGTATTTACTCTCTTTCACTTCCACAAAATCCAGTTCCACTTTCAGATCCATACCGCAGCGTTCACAGAAAACCTTATGAAAATATTCAACAAGTATTTCGCTTTTCTGTCTGGAAATAACCGTATCCGGAAGCTCCATACGCAAGGTATCTTTTCCTGTAAAAATGATTTTTGATCTACGGAACAGATTGTACTCCAGCATGTTATAGTTGCGCAGCTCCATCTCCATACTGGAACGGTAGCTTTCCAGAAAGTTCTCCGGTGTATACTGCTCGGAAAGATGAAATTTTTCCACAACTGTTACAGTCATGGGAATCCCCGGAAAGCACTGCCGTTCGATCTCATCCTCCAGCGCAAAAATATTCTTCTTGTGTATCCAGCGGCTGCTTTCGATATAAACCCTCAAATGAGTTCTTCCGGGGTTCATGGAAACCTTTGTCACAAATACCATGTCCAGAAGTTCTTCCAGCTCTTTCTTCACTTTAAGATGCGGAAATACATCAAAAAAATCTTTCTCCATTATGACTCCTGCTCATTCCAGGTAAGAAGTTCCTGACGAAGTGTATCCAGAAGATCCGTTTCCGGTACTTTTTTTACAACCTCTCCATGCCGGATCAGAAGACCAACACCATCGCCTCCTGCAATTCCGAGATCTGCTTCCTTTGCCTCTCCCGGTCCGTTTACCACACAGCCCATAACCGCAACCTTGATATCAAGAGGAATATCCTGTACCATGGTCTCTACCTGGTTTGCAAGGCCGATCAGATCGATTTTTGTTCTTCCGCAGGTCGGACAGGAAACAACCTCCACGCCTCCTTTGCGAAGTCCCAGCGTTTTCAGGATCCTTTTGGCTGATTTCACTTCTTCCAGCGGCGCGCCTGTCAGAGAAACACGGATGGTATCTCCGATTCCCTGATACAGGATGATCCCAAGTCCGATAGCTGATTTGATATTTCCCGAATACAGAGTTCCTGCTTCTGTAATTCCCACATGAAGAGGATACTGTGTTTTTTCTGCGATCAGTTCATGGGCTCTGGCGCACATGAGAACATCAGAAGATTTGATGCTGATCACAAGATTGTCATATCCCATCTCTTCAATGATGTGCACCTTATCAAGAGCACTCTCCACAAGTCCTTCGGCTGTAACACCGTGATATTTTTCTACCAGTTCTTTTTCAAGGGAACCGCTGTTTACTCCTACACGAATAGGGATATTCCGTTCCTTTGCTGTATCCACAACTGCCTGGATCCTCTCTTTGGAACCGATATTTCCCGGATTGATACGGATCTTGTCCGCACCGTTCTCCATGGCTGCAATGGCAAGGCGATAATCAAAATGGATGTCCGCAACCAGCGGAATATGGATCTGTTTTTTGATCTGGGATAAAGCCTTCGCAGCTTCCATAGTAGGAACTGCGCAGCGGATAATATCACAGCCTGCTTTTTCCAGTGAAAGGATCTGCGCAACCGTTGCTTCTACATCTTCAGTTTTCGTATTGGTCATGGACTGGATAAGGATCGGATTTCCTCCTCCGATAACACGATTTCCAATTTTTATTACTTTTGTATGATCTCTGTACATAAAAATCTCCTTTATGAATCCTGAAAGGCAGGTGTCTTCAAACGCCCTGCCTTTCCTTTCCGAACTATCTTTTTACTCTTACTCCTAACGTCGGATCTCCAGCAGCTTTGTTTTCAGTTCGTTTTCCATACGTCTCATATCTGCCTCTGCTGCCTGACGTTTTTCACGGCCTTCCTGCTGGATCTTCATCACATCATCCAGTGTCTGGATCAGTTCCTGATTGGTTTTTTTCAGAGTTTCAATATCTACAATACCACGCTGGGATTCCTTTGCAGTTTCCACAGATGCCAGGTGAAGCGTTTCCGCATTTTTCTTCAGAAGTTCATTGGTAAAATCCGTAACCTGCCGTTGTGCCTGTGCGGCTTCTGTGGAGTGCGCAATTCCTAGAGCCAGCACCATCTGGCTTTTCCAGAGAGGAATGGTATTTACAATGGTTGTCTGGATCTTCTCGATCATCGTCGTATCATTGTTCTGGATCATGCGGATCTGCGGTGCAGTCTGCATAGAAATGGTTCTGGTAAGCTCCAGATCATGAAGCTTTTTCTCAAAGCGGTCACATTTGCTTTCCAGATCATTGGCAGCCTGTGCATCTTCCGGAAGTCCGCTTGCCGCTGCCTTCTGATGCAATTCGTTGAGCTTGCCTTCTCTGACTTCCCTAAGCTTCTTTTTACCTGCAAGAATGTACATGGAAAGTTCTTTAAAGTATGCAAGGTTCTGCTCATACATTTTATCCAGCACGGCAGAATCTTTCATCAGACGCATCTGGTGCTGCTCCAGAGCTTCCGTGATCTTCGTCACATTTCCCTCGGCCTTTGTGTAACGGTTTTTCAGAGTTTCCACCTTCGCTGTCTGTTTTTTGAAAAAGCCGAAAAATCCCTTTTCCTCTGTGGCATCAAAATCCTTCAATTCTCCTACCACATTTGCAAGAAGCTCTCCTGCCTCCCCAAGATCCTGTGTCTTCACATTTACCAGCGCTGCATCAGAAAAATCTGCCATCTTCTTCTGAGTGCCGGCTCCGTACTGCAGGATCTGGTTTGTATTTTCAATATCGATCTTTGCTGCAAAATCTTCTACGATTTTCTGTTCCTGGGGAGATAACACCGGTTCCTCTACTGCAGGCTCCTGGGGTTTCTCCGGTTCTTTTTTTGCAATTTCTTCTTTTTCTTCCGTGAGATCCGGTTCCAAAGTCAGTACCGGTGCTTCTACCTCAAAGTCTTTAAATTCTTCTCCCATAAGCATTCTCCTTGATCAGCTGTACCTTCCGGCAGATGTCTGTATTCCAGCTTCTGATCTGCTCGTTGTACTTATTTCATTTCCGCATTCTGTTTCATTTTTTCGAAATCATCCTCTGTCAGCCCTTCCTGTGCCAGAACCGTATGCAGCACAGAAATATCGGTGGATACATCCCATGCGGTATCCCGGAATATGGAATCCAGAAGTTTCTCAAAAGCAATATTCAGTGTATCAATGGTTTCTTCAATTTCTTTCTTGGAAGCCGTGATATTCTCGCCCTGTACAGGCTGTCCATCCATATCCTCATAAGCATCCAGAAGCTTCACAGTCATGGGCAGATAGTAATCCATCATTTTCTTAAGATCCGGAATCACCTCCGGATGCTCTCCTGCACGCTCAAAAATTTTCTGAACGATCATTTCCATCCTGGAAATCTTTGCGGAAATTTCTTCCCCGGGAATGGCGTCATTGCTCTCACGGATCTTTACAAGAAATTCATTTCCTTTTCTCAGGACTTCCTGGGCTTCCGGACTCATATTCTCCTCCAGCTGAACCTTAGGATCTGCTTCCTGTTTACGAAGCTCCAGCTGCTTCTGTGTTTCCAGATACTGCTGATAGGTTTCATTACTGGTGATTAGACAGGTTCCCTGCTCATCCACATGGCCTTCCAGAAACCAGCCCTTCTGGATCATTCTGCTGATATCTTTTTTTACAAATTTCTCGTTCTTTCCTGCTGCCTGGGCAAGCTTCTGAAAATTACAGTAGGTGTGGTCTCCCAGCGCACGGATATATTTCTGGAAACGTCCCAGTCTTCCGAGACGGCTTGTTCCTGCTCCCAAAAGAGCACCGCCACCTGCTGCGCCTGCACACATCACTCCAAGCACACCTGCTGCAAGCGCACCGCTGTGTCCAATGCCCATCCAGATCAGAAGCACCATGGCTCCAAGCCCCATGCCACTTAAAAGTATCCCACCGGAAACTGCCATCATCATGCCTTTGAGATTCTCACCGGTAGTCTTTCCGTAGAGCAGTTCCGACTGTTTCCTTGCAGCCTGCTGCTTTGCTTTTCTGCTTCTTCCGTAATAAGGGCTCTGGTATGTATAGCTTTTCTTACGGAATTCCGGATCAGCACCCGGATCAAACACGGAATTCAGCGCATTTTTCAGCGCTTCGCTTCCGGAATCAATGGCCTTATTTACTGTCTGGTTGATCGTATGGCTTAATTCGTGATAGCTGTTTGAATTCACTGCATTATCTACAATATCCTGAATCTTTTTTCCAAGGTCTTCAAATTCGTGATTGTCCATTTTTCCCTCCAGTCCATAGATAATTTTTATTATATCGAAATCATATTAAAATTACAAGCAAATGAAAAAAAGGAACAAAAAACTATTGAAGTCATCACGTAAAAGTTTTACAATGGTAAAAAGTAAAAATTGTAAACGGAGGAATCGTTATGGAAAAAAAGAACATCGACTGGTCCAGCATCGGATTCGCTTACATGCCAACCGACTACAGATATGTGTCTAATTTTAAAGATGGAAAATGGGATGAGGGTACTTTAAGCACAGACCCTAATATCGTACTCAACGAGTGTGCTGGTGTGCTTCAGTATTCTCAGAGTGTATTCGAGGGTCTGAAGGCATACACAACAGAAGACGGACATATCGTTACTTTCCGTCCTGACCTGAACGCAGAGCGTATGGCTGCATCTGCAGCAAGACTTGAAATGCCGGTATTCCCGAAGGAAAGATTTATCGACGCTGTTGAGCAGGTTGTTAAGGCAAATGCTGCATGGGTTCCGCCATATGGTTCCGGCGCAACACTTTATCTTCGCCCGTACATGTTTGGTTCCAACGCCGTGATCGGTGTTAAACCGGCTGACGAATATCAGTTCCGTATCCTTACAACACCGGTTGGTCCGTACTTTAAAGGCGGCGCCAAACCGATCACGATCCGTGTCAGCGACTATGACCGTGCCGCACCTTGCGGAACCGGTAACATCAAGGCTGGCCTGAACTACGCAATGAGCCTTCATGCTATCGTAGATGCTCACAAACAGGGCTTTGATGAGAACATGTACCTTGATCCCAAGACTCGTACAAAAGTTGAGGAGACAGGCGGAGCAAACTTCATCTTCGTTACTAAAGACGGCAAGGTTGTAACACCGAAGTCTGACAGCATCCTTCCTTCCATCACACGTCGTTCTCTGATCTACGTTGCAAAGGAGTACCTTGGACTGGAAGCTGAAGAGCGTGAGGTCTACTTCGATGAGGTTAAAGATTTTGCAGAGTGTGGTCTTTGCGGTACTGCTGCAGTTATCTCTCCTGTCGGAAAGATCAATGATCACGGCAAGGAAATCTGTTTCCCAAGCGGAATGGAGAAGATGGGACCGGTTATCCAGAAGCTGTACGACACACTGACCGGTATCCAGATGGGACGCATCGAAGCACCGAAGGGATGGATCCACGTAATCGAGTAATTACCGGATTTTCGTCATTATACATAACATTAAGTACAAAAAACAGACCGCCGTATTTTTTTCGGTGGTCTGTTTTTTTATTATTTCTTCATTGTTTTTCTGTACAAAGCGGGCATTCTCATTCTGCTTTATGATCTGTGCTCACATTACCTATCTTTTCTCTCGTATTTCACAAACGCATATTCCAGATCAAAGTATGTCTGTTCTTCACTCTCCGCTGTGATCTCCCAGTCCGGGTCCTCATCCAGGTTTGGAAAATACGCATCCGCTTCATATGCAAAATCGATTTTTGTCACATGAGCTGTATCACAGTACGGGAGCATCTGTTTGTAAATACTGTCTCCGCCGATACAGTACACATCCTCTGCCGGATATTTCTCCACTTCCTTCAGTGCTTCCTCGATGCTGTGAACGATCACCGCACCTTTTACCTGATAATCCCGGTTGCCGGTGATCACAATGTTGGTTCTGTTTTTCAGAGGAAGTCCGTTTGGAAAAGACTCCAGTGTTTTTCTTCCCATAACAACCACTTTTCCTGTAGTTTCCTCACGGAACATCTTCATATCTGCCGGAATACTTACCAAAAGTTCATTATTTCTTCCGATTCCCCAGTTTTTATCTGCTGCAACAATAATATTCATTCTTTCTTCCTTTCTTTATGCAATTATACTGCAATGGGAATATTTTTGATCTGTGGCCATGTCTCATAATTCTCCACGATCAGATCATCGGTGGTGAATTTATAAAAATCCTTTATCTCCGGATTCAGTTTTACTGTCGGTGCAGGATACGGTTTTCTGGAGATCAGTTCTTTAATTACCGGAATATGACGATCATAAATATGGCAGTCTGCGATCACATGAACAAGCTCTCCGGCTTCCATATCGCAGGCCTGTGCGATCATCATGAGAAGAAGAGAATACTGACACACATTCCAGTTGTTTGCAGCCAGGATATCCTGCGATCTCTGGTTCAGCACCGCATTAAGGACCAGCTTGTCTTTTCCGGGTTCCTTGGTTACATTGAAAGTCATGGAATAGGCACATGGGTAAAGATTCATCTCGTGGAGATCCTGATGTACATAAATATTGGTCATGATCCTTCTGCTGTACGGATTGTTCTTAAGATCAAAAAGAACTCTGTCTACCTGATCCATCATTCCCTCTTTATACTGATGCTTCACACCTAACTGATAGCCGTAGGCTTTTCCGATGGAGCCCTTCTCATCTGCCCAGCTGTCCCAGATGTGGCTGTGAAGATCATGGATATTATTGGATTTCTGCTGCCAGATCCATAGAATCTCATCCATTGCACTCTTTAACGCTGTTTTTCTTAAAGTCAGTGCCGGAAACTCCTTCCGGAGATCATAACGGTTCACAACACCAAATCTCTTGATGGTATAAGCCGGAGTTCCATCCTCCCACACAGGACGTACCTTCTCACCTTCTGTGCTGGTTCCGTTTTCTATGACATCTTTGCACATGTCAATGAATATATTATCTGCAAGACTCATTTGTTGATTTCCTCCTGTAATTTTCTTCTATTCGATCCCGGGCTGCTTTTTTCTTAAAAATGCCCCTGAAATTTATTTTATATTCTAACACATTTCAGTCCTTACTGTCCACTTCCCCTTTAACCTCCTATCCCATTTAACCTTCTCTCCCTGTTTTTCCTTTTCCCTGTTCTTTTTCTGTATTTTTCTGGACTTTTCCATGCGGGAGTGCTATATTAAGAGCCATGAAAATACTGATTACATTATTAAAACCTTTTTCTTTTGCACCTGCGATCCTGATGATGTGCGTGATCTACTCTTTTTCCGCACAGACCGGAGATGTTTCCGGTGCCCTGAGCTATAAGATCAGCTACCAGATCGTAGAAACCAAAAACGAAATATTAGCTTCCGGCAAAAGCCTGGAACAGCTTTCCCAGGAAGCTGCAGGTATCGAATTTTATGTCCGTAAGGCTGCTCACATGACAGAATACTGCCTGTTGGCCATATCTATTTCCTTCCCCCTCTATGTATACGGAGTTCGGGGAATCTGGCTGATGCTCCTTGCCGGATTTGTATGTGTGGGATTTGCTGGACTGGATGAATACCATCAGTCTTTTGTAGAGGCCCGCGGACCTTCCGTAAGGGATGTAGGGATCGACAGTTGCGGAGCAATGATCGGAATTTTGCTGGTACAGGCATTCTGCTGGTCTACCTTACATACCCCCAACAGAAAAAAATCTCGAAAAAAACGCAGAAACGCGCAAAGACGCAGATAACTGTTTTGCGATCTGCCTGATCTAAAAAACGGAACATACATAAGGATTTTTTGGCCTTATGATGTTCCGTTTTTGCTATTACTAATCGTCATATCTCAGCAGGCATTTTACTCTCACCTGCATCCAGTTTTATTTTTCGTCTTTCTCCTCCGGTGCGTCATCCAGATTTTCCGCAAGATGCGCCCGCTCCGCAATTGACATTTTTTTCTTTGCCACGGTTTCCGGATTTTGAGAAGCTTCCTCTGCCGCTTTTTTCGCAACAGCTTCTTCTATCTCATGTTTCTGTGCGCCAGCCTTTGCAAGATTACGGATCGCCATGATCAAAAGCACTGCTCCGATCACAACAAAAATACCTCCCGCTGCCAGAAATACCACACCGGAGTCTTCTGCTCCGCTTATGACACTGGCGCAGAGACGATATCCTGTATACACAAGATAGCCTCCTGCAAAGATCCACAGAAGACTGCTTCTTGTGGAAGAATTTCCCTGTCCGGAATTCTTTTCCTCAGCAGTTTCCTGCTGCAGCTCTTCCTTATTTTCTCTTTTCTGTTCTTCCATGATGTATTTCTGTCCTTTCTGATATCCTTATATTTCTCTATTTGTCAGATATCTTTTCCCTGTCAGCTTCTGTTTTTTCCTTCTCTTCCGTTTCTTCTTTTACAAGTCTTCCATAAAGCTTTGTCATTTTATAAATCTTCTGAATAATTGTTTCATTGAGCTGGCCTTTTTTCATACGCCACTTCCAGTTGTCACCAAGAGTTGACGGTTCATTGATCCTTGCCTCATTTCCAAGGCAGAGATAATCCTGTACCGGGATCACACAGCGATCTGCAACACTGGACATCGCCGCACGTATCATGCTCCACACTGCCGCAGTCTCATGCTTGCCCTCACAGCCAATATAGGCCCTGGCAAAATTTCGGTCATGCTGGCTCAGATTGCGGAACCATCCTCTTGTTGTCTCATTGTCATGAGTACCTGTGTAAACAATGCAATTCCTTTCATATCTGTGCGTCAGATACGGACTGTCCTCATTCTCGTCAAAAGCAAACTGCAATACCTTCATTCCCGGGAATCCGGATTCTTCCACCATCTCGATCACACTGTCTGTAAGGAGACCAAGATCCTCTGCGATCACATCCAGCTTTCCAAGATTCTTTTCAAGCGCACGGAACAGATCCATTCCCGGTCCCTTTTCCCAGTGACCGAACTCCGCAGTTTTATCTCCGTACGGAATGGAATAATACTCATCAAAGCCTCTGAAATGGTCGATCCTTACCACATCATAAAGCTTCATACAATTTGCCATTCGGCGTGTCCACCATGCATAGCCTGTTTTCTTGTGATATTCCCAGTCATAAAGCGGATTTCCCCAGAGCTGCCCTGTGGCGGAAAAAGCATCCGGCGGACATCCGGCAACGCCGATCGGAATATTTTCCTTATCAAACTGGAACAATTCCGGCTGTGCCCAGGCATCCGCACTGTCAAACGCAACGTAGATCGGGATGTCTCCGATCATCTCCACTCCCTTAGCATTTGCATAAGCTTTCAGTGCTGTCCACTGTTTAAAAAAGCAGAACTGCTGGAAACAGTAAAATCCCACTTCTTTTGCAAGCTTCTCTCTTTCTTCAGCCAATGCAGCTTTTTCTCTGTTTTTAAGTTCCGTAGGCCATTCGATCCAGCTGATCCCATTCAGGCTGTCCTTGATTGCCATATACAGGCTGTAATCTTCCAGCCAAGCAGCATTTTCTTTTACAAACTTACGGTACTCCTGGTCTGTCTCACAGTCATAATTTTCAAAGGCTTTTCTCAAAAGCCGAAATCTGGAATTATAAATCTTCTCATAATCCACATAGCTCTCGTTTGTACCCCAGTCACAGTCCTCGCAATCACTTTTATCCAGATATCCCTCTTTTACAAAAGCCTCCAGATCAATAAAATACGGATTTCCCGCAAAGGTAGAAAAAGACTGGTATGGTGAATCTCCATATCCGGTAGGTCCGAGAGGAAGAATCTGCCAGTATTTCTGTCCTGCTCTTGCCAGCTGGTCTACAAACTCATATGCTTCCTCAGAAAAGCATCCGATCCCATATTTCGATGGCAGACTGGACACTGGAAGTAAAATCCCACTTGCTCTCATAATTTACGAATCCTCCTGTTTTCTCAGTAGTTGCGCCCTCTCACAGATGTCTGCAGGAGCACTCAGATTTTTATTATATCACTCTGTCACAGAGCGTTCAAAGTCCTTTTTTGCAGATATATGTAAATATATCATGATAAACCTTTTCCCTGTCTTTCTCATTCAGGATCTCGTGGCGCATTCCCGGATATAATTTTCCCCGGACATCCCGGTATCCTGCACAACGCATAGCACGGACAGCCTTCGCAAACTGTCTCACATTTCCCATGCAGGGATCCTCCGCCCCACTGATAAACAGCACCGGCATTTCCGGCTTTGTACACTTCCAGTGCTTCACATCATAGGCTCTTTTCATCAGGTCAAAAAGTGCCAGATATGCATCATCCGTAAATGTAAATCCACAGTATTCTGAATCCGAATAATCCTGCACAACCTGCGGATCAGAGCAAATCCAGGAAAAACGGTTTTTTTCTTTTTTAAAGTGCATTGCATAGCTTCCAAAAGACATCATCTCGATCAGACCCGCACTGTGTTTAGGCCCGAAAACAGTCTTTCCCGCCTTTGCCAGAGCTACTCCGACCGGACGAAATACATTATAGCTGGGTGAGCCGCAGACGATCAGCATATCCATACAGCTGTCATGATGAGCTGCATAGGCACGAACTGCCAGAGAGCCCATGCTGTGTCCGAAAAGGATCAGCGGAATACCCGGGAAATGATCCTTGATCAAGCAGTTCACCGTATGGATATCCTGCAGCATGGCATCCGCCCCACCACCGTACATATACCCAAGATCCTCTTTACTGCGTACGCTTTTCCCATGGCCACGGTGATCATGGATCACACTTATATATTTTCGCTCTGCCATATATTCCATAAAAGGAATGTAGCGTTCCTTGTACTCACTCATTCCGTGAACGATCTGTATGATCCCACGGTATTTCTCATTACGTTCCAACTCCGGCACTACTGCTAAGCAGGAAATTTCCAATCCGTCTGCTTTTGAAGGAAATGAATACTGAATTGTCCGTAACATATATTTCACCTCACCTTTTCTGCTGCATAAAGCGGGCATTCGCATTCCGCTTTGTCACCTGTACTCAACCACTTTTTCTGTGTCTTCCAGTATATCATAACACAGGGGGTTTCTCAAACAGTAAACCTATGATATAATCGTTACGGTAACATAGGGTGATGCTGTTTGCCCGCAAATGCAAACAGATATCCTCTGACTTACCCACCCGAAAACCAGAATGACTTATTGTAAGGAGGAATAATGAATACAGAAGACAATAATGATTTTTATGACGATGAGCTCTCCAGATCATTGATCTCCAATGATTTTGAAGGCGACACTCCCCACAGAAAGAAAAAAAGCAAAAAGCCTCTCGTGATCTGTCTGATCATCCTTCTGATCGCTGCCACAGCCGGCGGAACCGCCTGGTATATGATGCAGCGCCATAAACCGGTAGAAGCCACAGAAGAATTTCTCACAGGCATGCAGAACATGGATTTTACCACAATGGAGAACCTTCTCCAGAGTCATGATCTCAGTGCTCTGGATGATGCAGATATCCGTGATTCTGCTTACACAGATTTCTTCACTACCGTCAACAAAAAAATGACCTACAAGATCACCAAAAACAAATTTGACATCCAGAACGGAACTGCCAGGATAACGGTTCACATGAAATATATTGACGGAACCAATATCTATGCAGCAACTATTCAGGAATACACCCGTAAGGTTGCTGTCGCAGCCTATGCCGGAAAGGAAATGACACAGGATGATATCCAGGAAATGCTCGCTGCACTTCTTGCCGAAAATGCTTCCACAGCTGATGAGAAATACAGTGAGATCGATATTACCTATCCTCTGATCAAAATCGGCAGCGACTGGAAGATCGTTTCTCTGGATGACACCACAGTCAAGGTTATGTGTGCAAACTTCAAAAGCGTAAAAGACGAAATATCATCCCAGCTTACGGATGACAGCACAGATAGCAGTTCTGCCGCTGCAGAGGATTCTTCCACCCCAGACAGCACGGCTTCTGCTGAGGGCACAAGTGCATCCATTGATATTACAACTGACAAATTCTCCGTCCGTTTCAAACAGTTTGCGATTTCCAAGGACTACGGCGGAAATCCCTGTCTGATGATCTACTACGACTATACAAACTCCGGTGATTCCCAGTCCAGTGCATTTGTAGACTTCACCCTACAGGCTTCCCAGAACGGAGAAGTTCTGGAAGGAACTTATCCGGAAGCCAGCGATGATGCTGTAGATAACTACATGAGCACCATTGATCCCGGAAAAACCGTCACTGTATGCCAGGTATTTCTTCTGAAGGATACTACCAGTGATGTAACGCTTCAGGGCAAAGAAACTCTGAATGTAAGCGGCGGACAGACAACCTCTCAGATTCTGAAGCTGAAGTAAGATATCGGAATCGCCTGGCGGATATTTACGATCCAAATTCGATAAACCGGAAATTTACATTTTATCTTGCATATGAAAGGAAAACGGAAATTTCTCCTTCATGATTTTTTCATGGCTGGCAGAAATTTCCGTTTTTCTTTTTCTCATTCCTGTGTATATTTTTTCGATTCTATGAAAAACTATTTCCTGTATAACGAAAGGATGGTGACTTATGTCAAATAAATGTCTGCAGTACTTCACCCTGACCATTGCTGTGGTCGGTGCCATAAACTGGGGTCTGATCGGCTTCTTTAATTTTAATCTGGTAGCATTCCTGTTCGGAAGCATGAGCTGGCTCTCCCGGATCATCTACGGACTTGTAGGCTTATGTGGGCTTTATCTTCTGACCTTCTATACTCTGATCGATCAGGGTGAAACAACTGAATAAGCTACGCAGTAACACATAACGCGAAAAATCCTCTGCTGCATAAAAATAAAGCAGAGGATTTTTTCGCAACAAAAAAGAACTCTGATCATCCTCAGAGTTCCGAAGAGCGATAGACGGGGCTCGAACCCGCGGTCTCGACCTTGGCAAGGTCGCGCGTTACCAACTACGCCACTATCGCATAAGCGGGTGATGGGAATCGAACCCACGTATCCAGCTTGGAAGGCTGGTGTTCTACCATTGAACTACACCCGCAGTTATGAAATTATAAATCTTCATCCTTCGATGAGAGCGATAGACGGGGCTCGAACCCGCGGTCTCGACCTTGGCAAGGTCGCGCGTTACCAACTACGCCACTATCGCATAAGCGGGTGATGGGAATCGAACCCACGTATCCAGCTTGGAAGGCTGGTGTTCTACCATTGAACTACACCCGCGCATCGTCGCTTCGGTGATTACCGATCGCTTGACCGCTGCAACGATGATTAGTATATAGCATGCTGTTTTATTTGTCAACAGGTTTTTTTAAATTTTTTATTTTTTTTATTTATTGGATTTTTTATCAATACTCCCATACATTTGTGGCAGAAACCTGGGCCTTCGGTTTCTTGATCACAAGCTCCGGACTTTTTGCACTGACCTTGGTATTTGCAGGAATGGATTCTGTGATAAAGGTATTACCACCTATAATCGTATTCTCTCCTACAACCGTCTCACCACCGAGCACTGTGGAATTAGAATAGATCGTTACATTATCACGAATCGTCGGATGACGTTTTACATTGGCAAGCTGCTGTCCCTTTCTTGTGGAAAGCGCTCCCAGTGTTACTCCCTGATACAGTTTTACATTATTTCCGATCTCTGTAGTCTCACCTACAACCACACCGGTACCATGATCGATAAAGAAATACTCTCCGATGGTCGCTCCCGGGTTGATATCGATTCCTGTACGGCCATGAGCATATTCTGACATCACGCGCGGGATAAATGGGATCTCTTCTTTATAAAGAACATGTGCCAGACGATACACGTAGATAGCAAATAATCCCGGATATGAAAAAATGATCTCTTCCTTGCTCTTGGCTGCGGGGTCACCATCAAAACCAGCCTGTACATCTGTCAGAAGCAGTCTCTGGATTTCAGGAAGCTGCTCAAAAAATCCACCGGCAGTTCTGTCTGCATGAGCTGCTGCTTCTTCCGGTTCCTCTCCGTGATAAAGAAGTGCGATCTCGATCTGATTCTTCAATCTGTCATAAAGATCATTCAGTCTGTGTCCCACATAATACTCCGGAAATACGGTAGCACTGGTATCCGTACTAAAATATCCCGGAAATACAATAGATTTCAGATCTCTTACTATATCAATGATCACCGAACGGTTCGGCAGACGTCTGCCGCTCTTCGGCATAAAAAGTTCTTCTGAAGCATAATTCTCAGTAAGACCCTTCACCGCCCTGAGAATCGCTGATTTCTTATCGCTCATAATTCCCTCCATTTCTGCACATCCACTTCTGTCTGCACACTTTATCTCATTATCATATTATAGTCTGGAAGATTCGTCAATAATACAAAAAAGAAAAGTTTTAAAAAAGATTGACCTTTCTCCGGATACCTTATATAATAATAAAGGTTTGCATCCGGAGATGTACCCAAGTGGCTGAAGGGTCCGCACTCGAAATGCGGTAGGTCGGGCAACCGGCGCGAGGGTTCAAATCCCTCCATCTCCGCTTTTCTGCCGATTTATGACAGGAAGAATTTTATTTATATTTTATTATACAAAAAGCACTCTCATCTCTTGACAATTGTATATTTTATATGTATAATTGCAACAGTGATGAAAACATAATTTAATATAGGGGATTGGTCAAATGGTATGATAGGGGTCTCCAAAACCTTTGGTGGGAGTTCGATTCTCTCATCCCCTGCTATTAGAATCGCTGAAAAATCTTAATTAAGGATTTTCAGCGTTTTTTATTGTATGGCAGAAAAAGTGATCGCCCGGCCTGTCATATCAACATCCGGGCGATCACTTTTCAATATTTTACTTCTCACTGCATTCATATCGTGAAAATCTCTGCACATATCCACATGCGCTTATCACTTCAGTTTCTTCAGATTATCCGGTCCAAATCCAAATGGCAACAGTTCCTTTAACGTAAAGATATCATATTTTTCTCTGCTGACTGCCAGTATGATCTGAAAGGTTTCCGGATCACAGAACTCCATCATAACCTGTCTGCATACTCCACAGGGTGCTGCATACTCTGTAGGAACACCATCCTTGCCGCCAACGATACAGATTGCCTGAAAGTCTCTCATGCCTTCACTGACCGCTTTGAAAAAAGCAGTTCTTTCCGCACAGTTTGTTGGAGTATAGGCAGCATTTTCTATGTTACACCCGGTATAATAGGTACCGTTTTTTACAAGAAGTACCGCCCCTACATGAAAATGTGAGTATGGCGCATAGGAATAGTCCATCTGTCTGATTGCCAGATCGATCATTTCTTTGATCTGTTTTTCTTCCATAGTTTTCCCACCTTTCCTGAATCAGGCATGTATACGTTATTCTTCTTTTTTCTGTGCCTGATCTGCACGGATCAGTTCACGGATCGCCTGTACTGCAACCTGGATTGCCTTATCGGTATCATGTACCACAGGATTATCCAAACCCAGCTTTTCTCTTTCCTGATTTGCAAGCACCAGGAAGCAGGAGCCCACACGTACTTTTAAATGGCTTGCCACTATAAAAAGAGCAGCGGATTCCATCTCCGACGCAAGACAGCCGAGACGTTTCCACGCTTCCCATTTATTCATCAGTTCATAGCTGACCGGCTTGGTTTCCGGCTCATGCTGGCCATAAAAGGAATCCTTACATTGTACCACACCTGTGTGGAATTCACATCCTTCTTTCTTTGCTCCTTCCACAAGTGCATTGATCACTTCCAGATTTGCCACTGCCGGGAATTCAATAGGTGCATACTCTTTGCTGGTGCCCTCCATACGGATCGCACCCGTTGCAACAACAATATCACCACTTTTTACCTCCGGCTGCATTCCACCGCAGGTTCCGATGCGTACAAATGTGTCAGCCCCGCACCGATAAAGCTCTTCCATTGCGATAGAAGCGGACGGTCCGCCGATTCCAGTAGATGTCACACTTACCTTCACTCCGTCCAGTGTTCCGGTGTATGTTACGTATTCCCGGTTATCTGCTACCAAAACCGGATCATCAAAATACTGTGCGATCTTTTTGCAGCGTTTCGGATCTCCCGGTAAAATAACGTAACGTCCCACTTCTCCTTTTGCTACCTGAATGTGATACTGTCTGTCCGCATCCTCTGAATAATTTTTCATGTTTGTTTCCCCCTTTCTCAGCTAACAGTTTCCCTATTCCTTATGAATAAAAAAAAGACTGCATTTTCATACAATCCAGTCCTTTATTCTTTTATTTTAACCTTGCTTCCCGTCGATCCCTGCAAAACTGTATTGTCTTACATTACAGTCAGATTTTCGTATTTGCTCAGTCAATGTCAAACCTCTTTTGTCTTTATCCCATTATAACATAGATTCATTTTCTTCAAAAGCTTAATATAAACATGTTCCACAAACCACGGTTCTGTTGATCTCATCAATGCTTCTTCCGGTGAAAACCAGGCTACACCGCTGTTTTCATCTGCTTTTATGGAAACAGCCTCTTCTGAATCTGCCTCAAGGAGATATGTTAGGTTAAAGTGCAGATGGCTGGATACATATTTTCCTTTTTTCATATGGCCGTCTACAGTCAAGGATTCCAGGGAAAAAATCTCTTCTGACACCGGACGAACATTGGAAATCCCTGCCTCTTCTTTTACTTCTCTGACAGCAACGGACAGTAAATCCGTCTCACCATCTGCATGTCCTCCAAGCCAGGACCAGGAATTGTATATGTTGTGATATACCATAAGGACTTTCGTCCGTTCTCTGTTTACTACCCAGGCAGAAGCTGTCATATGGGCTACTGCATTTTCCCTGGAAAAAGCATTCTCATTATTTCTGATCCAGTCCAGGATCAGGATTTTATCTTTTTCTTCCTGCTCATTATATGGCTTGTATTTTTCTATCTGATCGATCAGTTTCTGGCGTGTTATCATTATGCACTCTGTCTCTTTCTTAAATATCCATAAATGTATTTTTAGTCAAGCGGATAAAAGCATCCGCTTCGCTACTTGCTCATAACCGGATAACTGCTTCACAGTTTATCAGAAGGAGCTTGTAACTATCTTTTTTATTTAATACCCATCCTTTAACCGGACAATATTTTTTAATTTTTTTCCATTCAGATATCGTTCCAGATTTTCCATGCAGATGTTCCAGATCATATCCTGGACTTCAGCGTTTCCACCGAAACTCGGGCCTGCAATGTGTGGAGTGATAAGGACGTTTTCCATATTCCAAAGAGGTGATGTCTCCGGCAATGGTTCTGTTTCAAATACATCCAGGACCGCTCCTTTTAAGTGGCCTTCCTCCAGTACTCTGATCAGGTCTTCTGTTGGAATGAGGCTTCCTCTTCCTACATTAACCAGAATTGCATCTTTTTTCATGGAATACAGCCGTTCGTAATTCAGAAGGCCTTTTGTTTCCGGTGTTCCCGGGAGACAGCCGATCACAATATCCGCTTTCTGAAGCTGCTGATCCAGCGCTGTCAGATCATATACCTCATCAAACTCTTTCATCTGCTGCAAATGCTCCGGGACTGCAGTTCTTTTTATTCCAGTCACATGCGTTTCAAACGCTTTCATTCTATGGGCAATATTTCTTCCTATATCCCCTGTTCCCAGGATGAGAATGTTTTTTCCATATATGGTTTCTGATGATCGATTCTGTACCCAGAGGTGTTTCTGTTTGTTCTTCCAGTAGTTCGGAAGTTCACGGTACAGCGCAATGATATTCCCGATCACATATTCTGATATGATCTTTCCAAAAGCGCCGGAAGCATTGGTTAATGTAACTCCTGTCGGAAATGCTTTCATTTTTGTATATTTGTCCACACCGACCCAGGTCAGCTGGATCCAGCGAAGATTTTCTGCTTTCAGGATTTCTTCTTCCTCTGGCTCTCCGATCACTACTTCTGCTGCTACAATCGCATCCTCAGTTTCTTTGCCCTGAAATGTAAATTCGCACTGATCTCCGAATTTTGTTGCAAACTGATTTTGAATTTCTGCATTGCATTGTGGTTTTAGTAAAACTTGTATTTTTTTCATGTTTTTCTCCGCAAATCATCTTTATCAGCTATATCCTACCATAATTAACAGCCATCTGCTATTATTTTCTGTTATTTCTGCCGCTGATACCTGGTCACTGCCAGGATCATGCAGACAAAAACTACCGCAAACATAGCTTCCAGTCCAATGCCTTTCCACACCGATACAGCTGCCTCACCTGTTAGGTGGCTATAACTTCCAAGAGTCTCATTTACGTTTTCATACCAGTACACAGGAAGAAACTGAGACACCTTCAGGACGTTTCTGTCCATAATATTCATGGGAACAAACACACCACACAGAAAGCACATTCCAAGAGACAGGATATTTGCGATCCCGCTTAACATGTTGCTGTTTTTTACAAAAAGACCGATCAGATAGGAAAGTGAAAGTGCCACTGCCATCATTACCAGAGTGTTCAGTACATAGTATCCGAAATTTTCTGAACCGAGAAATGTTTTTCCATACATAAGGATGGCTCCAGCCATACCGATTCCCCATAAGCCCCCACCCATCACAAACATGGCCAGAAGCCCTTCCAGACTCTGTCGTCTTGCAGAGACCGCAGATGCCTGCATTCTCTTTGGTATATCGTCTTTTTTGAAAGCCATCAGAACATATCCCATCACATAGCAAAGTAATGCAAGAAACAGATATGGAATATATCGGAAATAATAGAGCCATCCGGACGTACCACTGTTTTCATCTGTATCCAGCATAGTGACTTCTCCTCTTTTTTTATCCAGGATCGCTGTTGCCGCTTCCTTCTGGGAAAAACCGGCTTTCAGATATGTCCGCATTGTATTCAGACAGCTCTCAAGCTGCTGATCCACATAATATGCCGAATAAGATCCGGGCACCTTGGTCACAGAAATACTTTCGCCGTTTACCATACAGCTCTCATAAAAATCCTCAGGAATCACCACGATGTACTCTACATTTCTGTAAAAAAGCTCTTCCTGAAGCTTCTCCCTGTTATCCTCCAGCATGGTCACGTGATGCGTACCTTCAAGCCATTTTACCAGTCCTTCTGCAAGTGGTCCGTTGTCTTTATCCACCACTCCGATCTTTATTTTTTCGCTTTCATAGCTGGTATAAGTTTCCTTACCGGCCGCTGCCTGAAGTGCCATTGTCACTCCGAAAAAAATGCCCAGATACAGGAGGATCAGACCTGTATTTTTTTTCATGATCCTCATATAGCCTTTAAATACTGTCATAACGTTCCCTCCTGACCATGAAAAAGGATGCCGTCACCAGCACCACGCACATTACCGCCAGTGTGATCAGATTTCTATAGTATCTGGTCATATCATCATATACATTGATACAGTAAAACGCATCTGAGATCAGTGATGCAGGATTGATCCGGTTCACAAACGGAACACTTTTTTCCACGATATCCTTCATATTTCCGTTCATCAGTCCGGCAAGAAAGCTGCTTACCATAGAGATTCCAAGCATGAGCCCGATTCTGACGCCTTCCTGCATTTTTCCGAAGCTGCCTATAAACATTCCCATAGATACACCGATGAGACTTCCGAAAAAAGATACCACCAGCATTTTTCCCATCTGTCCCTGAAAATCCAGATTGAGAATATACCGGAGATACAGGATCAGAATGATCACGTCCACATAGCCCAGAGCAAAAGATGTCAGCTGGTCTGTAAGGATCAGCTTCAGCTTGTGGGTCGGCGTTACACACCGTCTGGCTGCCAGAGGTGTGATATTAGCCTGGATCCCGATCGCAGAGCCAAATCCGATAAAGCATCCATACAGGCAGGCCATGGCGATCAGTGCGTAAAAGAACTGCACATTTCCGTCAATGGTCCGGCCACCAAGAGAGACTTCCCTTACCAAGCTGTCGGAACTTAACAAGGATTTCATGGTTTCCATATCCATCTGCGGATTTTTTTTCATGATATTGGTGATAGTCGTTCTGGTGTTTTCACAGCTGTCGAGAACTGTCTGAAGGATACTTTCTTCTATTCCGGTTCCTGCTACTGTAAGGGAAGGCTCTTTTCCCACATAATAAATCCCTTCTACTTTTTTATCCTGCAGTGCTTCCAGCGCTTCCTTTTCCGACATTTCTTCTGCTTTTAAAAGATCCGGACTGCTTTTTTCCACTTCATCCAGATAGGTCATAAAAAACGTATCCGCAGAAGCTTCCTTCACCACTGCCACCGGAACCGTCTGAAAATCTGCTTCATTGATATTTCCGAATGCAAAGTAAAAAAAGGTTCCAAGCACAAGCGGAAAGACCAGCGGCCAGAATACAATGTTAAAATTCCGGATCTTGGAAAGAAAACTGTATTTCAGTAAATGTAACATCTCCCATCCCTCCTAATCTCTTAGCTGTTTTCCGGTGATCTCCAGAAAGACATCATTTAATGTAGGCAGTTCGGAAAAGACTCTTCCAAAAGAAATATCCTGGCTTTGCAGATAATTAAGAAGACGGATCAGGTTATGCTTCGCATCGGTACAGCGCACGACCAGCACCTGTTTTTTATACTGCACATCAAACACATGCTCCAGTGTGCGGATATCCCGGAGATTTTTTTCTTCCAGGGCAATGGCTTCTACGGTGATGGTCTCTCCTGTTTTGATCATCTGCTTCAATTCTTCCTTTGTTCCCTGAGCGATGACTCTTCCGTGATCCATGATGGCGATCCTGGTACAGATCTGCTCCACTTCTTCCATGTAATGGGATGTGTAGATAATGGTGGAGCCCTGGTGGTTCAGCGTCTGGATCCCTTCCAGGATCTTGTTTCTGCTCTGTGGATCTACAGCTACCGTCGGCTCATCCATAATGATCAGTCTTGGCTTGTGGGCGATCCCGCAGGCAATGTTCAATCTTCGTAAAAGGCCCCCAGAAAGCTTCTTCGGGTACATTTTGCGGAAATCTTCAAGACCTGTAAATTCAATGGCATCCTCCACCAGCTCTTTTCTCCGTTTCCTGTCCCGTATGTAAAGGCCGCAGAAATAATCGATATTTTCCTGCACTGTCAGCTCATCAAAAACGGCTACATTCTGAAGCACGATCCCAATCTGTTCCTTGAGCTTATAGCTGTCCGGCTTCATCTCTTCTCCGAATATCTTTATTTCACCTCTGTCATATTTCAGAAGTGACAAAAGGCAGCTGATGGCCGTTGTCTTTCCCGAGCCGTTGGGACCAAGTAATCCGAAGATCTCACCCTCCCGGATATCCAGTTCCAGATGATTCAGTGCGGTAAGATCACCGTATCGTTTTACCAGATTTTCTATGTGGACCATACTCTGTGGCATATGTTTTCCTCCTTTTTTACAGTCCGTTAAGCAGGACTTTTATGTCTCTTTCACAGAAATTCATATTTCTTCTATGATGCCATTATATCCTTTTCTTCTGTCTGCTCCAAGTGTTGAATGTCACCACCTGCGAATGACAAATGTCATGTCTTTTTCAGAAGGATAGATTTTTCTTTGCAGGGAAGGAACCTGTATATTATAATAAAGGCACATTGATTTCAGAAATTTGTGCAGTAAAAGGGGTTCTCACGGAACAGGATACGATAATTTTAGCCGGTTATCTGCCTGACTTTCGGAAAATGCTGTAGTAGAAAGGAGGGTATATTTTTTATGCGTTATTTTACAGATTCCATACTATTGCTTTTATACATTACTTTAACATTTTTTTATGTGCCTGCAGATCAGGCTCTTGTGTTTGCCCTCCTTTTTGCGGTGATCCTTTGCTGCATTACTTATCTGTGCAGGGTATGTAAAACAGAATCCTGTTCACACAATTCTTTGCCCGTGTTGAAAACCGCCGGAAATATCATTCCGGTTCTTGCAGGAAGCTATGTGATCTTTGGATTATGTTCCCTGTGGTTTTCGGATCTTCTTCTGTTTTTCCCGCTGCTGCTGTATCAGACCTTATCTGCCGGGCTTTTTCCTCTGGCAGTGGCTGAGCTTCCACTTTGGGGATTTCTGGTTTTTCAGATCAATAGATTTCCGGCAGTTCTTTGTCTGCTTGGGATTTTTGGTTTCGTTCTCTCATTTTTTCTCTGGCTCTATGCCGGAAAATATCAGGCTCTTTACCAGGATTTTCATCAGATCCGGGATGACAGTGAGGAACGTACGCTTCTTCTTTCTGAAAAAAACAAGGCACTTCTGGAAAAACAGGATTACGAGATTTATGCTGCTACATTGCGCGAGCGAAACAGAATTGCCAGAGAGATCCATGATAATGTGGGACATGTACTATCCCGTTCTATCCTTATGACTGCTGCCTGCAAAACCATCAACAAAAATGATTCTCTTGATCCTCTGCTTGGAAATCTGGAAGAATCCCTGAACGGTGCTATGAACAGCATCCGTTCCAGTGTACATGATCTTCATGACGATGCGATAGATCTGGAAGATGCCATAAAAGGACTTGTAAAGGATTTCACCTTCTGCCCGGTGAATCTTACTTATGATATGTCCAGGCAGATTCCAAGAGAGGTGAAATACAGTCTGATCAGTATTACAAAGGAAGGGCTTTCCAATGTGATGCGGCATAGTAATGCGGATTCTGTGAATATTCTTCTGCGGGAGCATCCTGCACTTTATCAATTGTGCATTGAGGATAATGGGACACCGGAAAATGGAATTCCGGATATTCAAACTGGATCAGACAGCAATAAGGCAAAAAATACTTCCGGTGGTATGGGACTGTCCAATATCCGTGACCGTGCAAAGGCGCTGGGCGGTACGATCCAGATTACGCAGGAGAATGGTTTTCGGATCTTTGTGACGATCCCGAAATCTGTTTCTAATTGAATCAGACAGATATTTCTCACTTTGCCGGAAACCTTCCTGATTTGATCAAAGTACTTTCCCGGCATATTGGATCCGTCTGTTTTTTCTGATCTGTAAATTTACTTTTTATAACTCATAAACAGGAGATTTTGACATGAAAATTATAATCGTAGACGACGACTGCCTGGTTGCAGGAGCACTAAAAACCATTCTTGAAGCAAACCCGGATATCGAAGTGACTGCCACCGGCTCTGATGGTGAAGAAGCCTGCTCTCTGTACAGAGAGTATCTTCCGGATATTCTTCTGATGGATATCCGTATGAAAGGAATGGACGGACTGGAAGCTTCCAGAAAGATCCTGGGCGAATTTCCGGAGGCAAAAATTCTTCTTCTGACTACTTTTTCCGATGATGAATATATTGTAAAAGCCCTCCGCCTCGGCACAAAGGGTTATCTTCTGAAGCAGGATCATACCAGCATTCTTCCGGCTCTTCAGGCGGTTTACTCCGGCCAGACCGTATTCGGCACAGAGATCATATCCAAAATTCCTGAACTCCTGCAGTCTTCCGACGGATTTGATTATGCTTCCAGAAACATCAGCGAACGGGAGCTGGATATCATCCGGCTGATTGCCAACGGATACAGCAATAAGGAGATTGCCGCAGAACTGTTTCTCAGTGAGGGAACGGTACGAAATTATCTCAGTTCCATTCTGGATAAACTGCAGCTGAGGGATCGGACTCAAGTTGCTGTTTTTTATTATCAGCATAAGTAAAAATCTCCTGCATCCAAATTCCTGTAAATATTTATTAATTTAATAGAATCGGAGGATTCCTCACAATGAACCGCTATCTTACTATCTATATCCCGAAAACAGCTGTTCCGGCACCTGTCTCCCGCTTTCTTCGCACGCAGGCAGGTCTTACAAAAAAGCAGATCAGCCAGGCGAAGTTCCGTCCCGGTGGTATCCGAAAAAACGGACAACAGTGCCGGGTAACGGAAACCGCTTATCCCGGGGATCAGATCATAGTATGCCTGGAAGCGGACGATGTGGATTCTGCCCAGCTGGAATCTTCATCCTTTACCGTCTATTCGACCAATCACAATTTCCAGTTCTCCGCAGACGCAATTTCATATTCTGATTCCGCAACTTCAGAATTTGCAGGTTCTGATGTCAATTCTCACATTTATCATTCACTGGCTTCAACGTCACAGTTTCTTCCTGAGTTGGCGATTATATACGAAGACCAGGATATCCTCGCCATAAATAAACCTGCCGGGATTGTCACTCATCCTTCCGGTTCTCACTACAGTGACAGTCTCGCCAACCAGGTGGCTTCCTATTTCCGTTCCAAAGGAGAGCCTACCAAAGTCCGGTCTATCGGACGATTGGATAAAGAAACCTCCGGTATTCTGCTCTTTGCCAGGAACCAGACTGCTGCCGCCAGATTACAGAACCAGCGTGAAGAAGGGATTTCAGAGAAAACCTATCTGGCTGCAGTTTCCGGTTTCATGCCTGTGGATGAAGATGGAGCTTTTCACAGGATCTCCGTTCCCCTTGCACCTGACCCGGATAACCGTCTGAAAATGGTCGTATCCACAGATGGCACGCTTCCCGGAAGCAAACATGCAGAAACCCTTTATTCTGTTCTGAAATCTACCGGCCCTGACGCAGCAGCTCCGGCTTCTCTTGTAATGCTCCGTTTGAAAACCGGCCGTACCCATCAGATCCGTGTACACATGGCATCTCTCGGGCATCCTCTTCTGGGTGATTCTCTGTACTGTTTATCGGACATATCGAATCCGTTTTCCCGGGCTGCACTCCACGCATGGAAGCTTAAATTTCAACTTCCATTTTCAATTGATGAATCTGCTTCCGACACCCGGGCTTCCATGCATCATGACAAAAATGACAAAAAAGAAATCTCCCTGGAAGCACCCCTCCCGGAAGATTTCAAAAAATTCTATGAAACAATATTCTGAAGCCATACGCCTTTTTTTACAAGGATAAATCCAATGACACATTTCATCATATCCGCTGCCTGGACCATTGCGTAGATCACAAGTACAGGCAGACCTGTAAAACGGCTTAAGGTAAATGCGATCGTTACACTTACCACCCAGATAAACACACTGTCAAACAGAAATGTAACGATGGTCTTTCCACCGGAACGCAAAGTAAAATATGTTGCATGCAAGAATGCATTCTGCGGCATGAAAAATGCTGTGAGCATAATAAAATATTTCGCCAGAGTACGTGCCTCAGCATTGGTATTGTAAAGCCTTGGAAACAGTGGTGCCATTACAAACATCACAGCTGCCACGCAGGTACAGCAGAACACAGAAAATGCGATCATCTTGTTGTCCGTATCTCTGGCTTCCTTCATCTTACCTGCCCCCAGAAGCTGTCCTACAACAATGGCTACCGAATCTCCAAGTGCGATAAATATGATATTAAATACATTGTTGATGGTATTGGAAATATTTAATCCCGCAACCACGTTCAGTCCACGGACTGAATAACATTGTGTCAGCATGGCCACTCCGGCTGCCCATAAAGTCTCATTCAGAAGCAGCGGGGTTCCCTTAATAAGTATCTTCTTTGTCAGGTTCGCCGGAACCTTTAATGTTGAATACAGACCCTGTGCAAAAATATTCTTTTCTGTATGCTTATGTGTCCAGCTCAGGACAATGCAGGCTTCCACATATCTGGAGAGCACTGTGGCAACAGCCGCACCTCTTACTCCCATTTCCGGGAATCCGAATTTTCCATAGATCAGAAGATAATTAAATATCAGATTGATCAGCACTGCCACGATCCCGGCCTTCATTGGAAGTACAGTCTCACCGCATTCACGTAAGGTACTTGCATAAACCTGTACCATCATAAATGGCGGGAGTCCCAGAAGCATGATCCATAAATACTGTTTTCCATAAATAAGAGTATCCCTGATCTCCTGTGCGGTCCCGTCACCTTTTAAATACATGCTGATCAGTGAACCCCCTGCTGTCAGAAACAGTATAATGGTGATCGCTGTCAGAATCACTGCCATCCACAGTTTATAACGAAGTGTCTGGCGGACACCCTCATGATCCTTCTGTCCGAAATACTGTGCTGTAAAAATTCCCGCTCCGGACACTCCGCCGAAAATACATAAATTATATACAAAGATCAGCTGATTGACGATCGCCGCTCCAGACATCTGTTCGGTACCGATACGACCAATCATAATATTGTCCAGAAGACTGACAAAATTTGTGATCCCGTTCTGTACCATGATCGGTACTGCAATAGACAGGACCATCAGATAAAACCTCTTATCTCCTACGAACTTTCGGAAAAAAGAAGATTTCTCTTTTACCTTCTCCATAAATTCTTCCCCCCCTTGTTTTTCGTTTTCCTTCATACAAAATTCTCCACAAAAAGGAGACTGCCCACCCGAAACAGTCTTCCCTTTCGTAAGCGTTGTAGCTACTACCTTACTACAAACTTCTTTTATTTTCAATAGTCTTTATAACGATAAATCTCCGTTTTTTTGTATCTTTTTACTCCACCATACGACTCTCGTCTGCAATATCCTGATCTTTGAACTTTTGTTCCAGCTGTGTCACAATTTCAGTGTCAAAGTTTTTCAAAGTGATCTAAGCCGGCTGAAAAAAGATCTGGACCGGCTGAATCTGGTGCTGAATTATATTTCTGAGAATTACAAACGGCTTATTTCTCTGGATGAAATCGCAGGTGTTGCTTATCTCCAGACTGGATATTTCTGCCGTTTTTTCAAGAAAAAGATGGGGGTTACATTTCTGGAATATCAGAATAAATACAGACTTTCTTTTATCTACAAAGATCTGATCAATACGAAAGACCCCGTGCATGTGATCCTGGAACGCCATGGATTCACCAATTATAAGCTGTTTCGACGGATGTTCCAGGAGCACTTCGGGTGCACACCTACGAAGGTGCGGGAGAATATGCGGAAATAACAGTACCTTCTCTTACACCATCCAGTCTTCCCGCAAATACAAAGGAAAGTACCGCAGCAATCACTGCCATGGATACGTCAAAACAGATCTTGGTTGTTCCGAAATTTGTTTTCTATGTGAGGATAACCATATAAAAAATGATCCTATACACGCATAAAAAAACAGCGAAATGAATTTTAACTTCCATTTCGCTGTCTTGTGTTATTTCTTGTTTTCTATTATTTTTTTAGTATGTCGTTTTACGCAACCTGATTTTTGTTGTTGGTAACTGTGATCAGATGACTTTTGATCAGTACCGGACGTACTGCATTATAGATGATTGCTACCAGAATTACAGATACAACTGCATTGATAAAGGTTGCCGCCGCACTCATTTTTGCAAGTGCCTGTGCCAATTCCTGTGGCTGTCCCAAAATGTACTGTTTGTAGAAATATCCTACGATAGGATCTGCAATTACGTTAAATGCAAGTCCTGCGACAGATGCGATCACACTCCATTTGAAAACATATTTTTTATCTGTACTCTCATTGATCTTTGCAACCTTGTGTGCCACAAGACCTACGATCAGACCGATACAGAATTTCAGTACAAAGGTTTTCGGTGCGCCTGTGATATAAACAGGGTCCATGATATCTGCAATTCCCATTCCGATAGCTCCGGCAAGTCCGCCATATACGCCACCCAGAAGCAGTGCTGCAAGTACGCAGAAAGCATTTCCGATATGAATGGATGTTGCGTCTCCGCCCGGCACCGGGATCTTGATCTGCAGAAATGTGAAAGATACATAACATAAAGCTGCTAATAACGCAGTTTCTGCAAGTTTAACTACTGTGTTGTTCTGTGTGTTCATAATAATTCCCCTCTCGTTTCGTTATTACCTTTGTTATTACTTTAATGTATGATTGTATTAATGTAGGAATGTAATAACTTGGATGTTATAGTACCGCTTGTTTGGGTATATTACAAGGGGCAATTTTTATGTTTTTTTAGGGGACAGTTTTTATGGGTAATAAAAAAGTGGCTGTTTAAGCCACTCTTTCATGATTGTATATTCAAAACTACATACATGTTCTATTGATGATCGTTAATCTTTTTTGAATCAATTTTAACCTGCGTACCGATCAGCCTTTTTTCACGGGCTCGCAGCTAAAGCTGCATCGCCTGTTCTTTTGGCTACTCCAGCGGTGGTCATCTCACGACTCCGTCGTTCGATGTCATTTGCTTCGCAAATGTTCAGTCTGTACCAGAAATGGTTCTCCACAAGCAAGCTTGTTCCGCCCCATTTCTGTTACATCCTGCCCGCTTCCTCGGCTTTTTGGTCAAGCCCTCACCCGATTAGTAACAGTCAGCTCCATGTGTTACCACACTTCCACCTCTGCCCTATCTACC